>Ga0265295_1002591_pt1 | contig 28153 bp, 28 predicted proteins | sample Munlansysbiofilm_FD_192503 | JGI IMG/M metagenome (GOLD analysis project Ga0265295, IMG submission 192503) | Leachate microbial communities from a municipal landfill in Southern Ontario, Canada - Methane capture system biofilm | ecosystem: Engineered > Solid waste > Landfill > Unclassified ... | reverse complement strand
CCTGGAACAAAAAGAACGACTAAAACGACGTTCCACCCAAGGACATCAAATTATTTCATCTGGGGTTCTGGTCTCCGGCATGGGTCACAATAATTATTTTATAAAAATCGGAAAAACACCATGGGAAAAACGGATATCATAATCATCGGGGCAGGCGCTTCAGGGCTTATGTGCGCAATTGAAGCGGGCAAAAGGGGCAGACGAGTCCTTGTGCTTGACCACCAGAAAAAAGTCGGCCAAAAAGTTCTCATGTCCGGCGGAGGCCGGTGCAACTTCACCAACCTCCAAGTGGATGCATCCAACTATGTCTCAAAGAATCCCCACTTCTGCAAGTCAACCCTGAGTCGGTTTACCCAGTGGGATTTTATAGAAAGGATGACCGACCATAATATTACCTTTCATGAGAGGGATCATGGACAGCTCTTTTGCGACAACAGCGCCGCTGATATCCTAGAGATGCTGGTTGCCCAATGCCGCGATGCAGGGGTCGAATTCCTGCTTGAAACAACTATAAAATCGGTGGAAAGGGAAAAAGACCGAGCCTTTCTGGTAGCGACGAACAGGGGGGATTTCAAAACCTCTTCCCTCGTGGTGGCAACAGGTGGCCTCTCCATTCCCGGGGTCGGGGCAAGCCCCCTTGGCTACAGGATCGCCGAATCCTTCAACATCAATGTCTGGCCCCCCTCCCCCGCCCTTGTGCCCTTTACCCTCCAGCCCCGGGAGAAAAAATGTTTGTCAGGGCTTTCAGGCATGAGCGTGGATGCCGTGGTCAGCTGCGGTCAAACAAGTTTCAGGGAAAACCTTCTCTTTACCCACCGGGGGCTTAGCGGACCTGTGATTCTACAGATTTCCGTCTATTGGGAGCCTGGACAAAGCATTTTGGTGAATCTGCTGCCCGGGGTTGATCTTTTATCCCGGCTCAAACAGGCACAGACAGAGCGGCCCAGACAAAAGATGAAATCCATGCTGGCCGCCCTTCTGCCCAAACGACTAGTCCAGGCCATGGTCCCAGACGATCTTGCCGAGGCAGCCCTTGGTTCGGTCTCCCACCTCAGGTTTGAAGAGATTGTCGCAGGCCTGACACAATGGGAGGTCAAACCAGGGGGGACCGAAGGGTACAGAACCGCAGAGGTAACAAGGGGCGGGGTGGACTGTGATGCAATTTCCTCCAAAACCATGGAGTCCAACAGTGAAACGGGGCTGTTCTTCGTCGGGGAGGTGCTGGATGTTACCGGATGGCTCGGGGGCTACAACCTCCAGTGGGCCTGGTCTTCCGGATGGGTGGCAGGCCAGCATGCCTGACCCTGGAGCATTCATTAATATCGACCCGAAGCGACACACCTTGTTTCAAAACGATACAGATTCAACCTGCATAACCTCTCTCCTTCAACCTTAAAGCCTGCACGATAGTTGATTGTTTAAGCTTAAATATCAGATTGTTAAAAACACCTCCGCCATGCCGGGACAACGGGGTATCACTCTTGCACTCATTAGATTGGCAAGAGCCAGAAAAAAACCCCAGAACAAGGAGGTAGAAAATGAAACCATCATCCACAAAATTCAGAGTAAGAGGATTCCAGATACTTGAGGACCAATGCATCTGGATGTTGAGCGGGGTTGTGAACTTTCGTTTGTGTGACAAGGCTTACAACTGCTACGATTGTGCCTTTGACAAGGCCATGACAAAGGCCATGGGCCGTCCCAACGGTAAAAATAGAGACTGGGCCAACGCCATGAACAACACCTATGACGGATCTTCCCGCCCCTGCCGTCACCTTGCAACCGGAAGAATCCAGCAGCCAAAGATCTGCACCAACAGCTATGATTGCAGACGGTGCGAGTTTGACCAGATGCTCGACAAAATTGAGGCGGCCGGGCCAAGGGGCGGAGTCAGCTGCAAAAAAGCCTCTGGCTACGCCGTGGCTGACGACTATTACTACCATCCAGGTCACACCTGGGTGCGGGTGGAACATGGCGGACTCGCAAGAGTAGGTGTTGACGATTTTGTGATGCATCTGTTTGGAAAGGCTTCCCTGAAAGAACTTCCCAAAGTCGGCACCAGGATTACCCGTAACAGACCGGCACTGACCCTGGAGCAACAGGGCAATCTCGCCTGTTACGGGAACGGTGGTTGCGGTGAATGAGCGTGTCAAGGAACACCCGGAGCTTATGCACAACCAGCCCTATAACAATGGATGGCTCCTGCTGGTAAACACCTCGTCCCCGGTAAAAGAGTACCAGAACCTCTTTTATGGCGATGGGGGAATCAAGTTTATCAACGACGAGTTTCTGCGCCTCAACAGCCTCATGGGAGAAGAATATGAGGGGCTTGCCGCAACCGGAGGGGAACCAGTCAATGACTTTTTCGGCTTGAACCCCGACATCGGCTGGGAAAAACTGGTGAACGAATTTCTGGTTCCCAAAGACCTTGCATCTGAAAAAGGATAATCCACCAGGGAACAATTCATGAATTGCCCCCTGGTGTCAGCGGCGCTATGGTCATGGACTATCTTTTCTCCGATGTCTTTTCAATGGCCTGGAATCGCCGCATGAACCTGCGATCGATGTAATCCTTGATCATAAAGGCTATTTTACCGCCAAATACAACGCTCTTTTTTTTCAACACTCCCTGACCACCGCCCAGGTTGAAAATAAGCAGATAATCGGGTCCCGGTTCAAAAGCCTTCAGGGAATCGTCACCCCCAAGGGCTGCTGTGATGTTATGAACGAGGATCGGATTCTGACGCACGGCATACACCCCGACCTTGTCAAGGGGCTTATCCTGAAAATGAATGCAGTCTCCGCCGCCGAAAACCTCCGGATATTTTGTCGACTGGAGATATTGATTGACGAGAATCCCTTTGTCCGGTCCCAAGGGTAATGCCGAATTTTCAAAAAGGCTCGACGGCTTTACCCCGAGGGCCATGAATATGAAATCAGTTGTAAAGCTATCCCCGGAATCAAGTGTGATTTTGCCCGTCTCTACCTTTTTGACGTAACCTTTTTCAACAATTTCAATCCCCCTGCCCTCAAGGATGGAAATAATTCTCACCCGGATGGACCGGGGGAATCTTGACATGAATTGTCTGCCTGCAAACACTTGAATTTCCGGCATGTGGCGGTTAACCTTCTTTGCCAGTTGCCAGACGTTTCCAGCCACCTCGGCCGAAGACGGCCCGCCGCCGACAATGGCGATCTTTACCCTCCTCTCCCGGAACAGATTTATAAGCTTTTCACCGGCCTCCATGAGTTTTTCAATGGGTTTGACCGCATAGATATTGTCACCATTCCCGGCAACTGAATCCATGGGGACATAACTTCCGGCGTTAAACGAGATCACATCATAGGTTAAGGTGTCTCCTGCCTCTGTAATCACACTTCGCTTGTCCGGATCAACGGCTACGACCCTGTCCCGGACAAACACACCCCCTTGGTTTCTCACAACATCTGCCGTTGCAAACCTAATATCACCGGGTGTATAAGTGCCCCCCAGCATACCCGGCCCCATGCCCGAGTAGAAATGATAATCCGACGGGCCGACCACCGTGACCCTGTTACCCTTTGCCACAATTGATGCGATATTCTCAAGCAGCAGCATGTGGGCGTGCCCACCACCTACGATCACCAGGTGTTTTCCCATCCTAAGACCTCCGTTGATCCTCCGTGAATAATCTGTTAAAGACCGTCCATAAGCCGTCCAAGACTTGCGATATGAGCTTTTTCTTCGTTTGCGATACCCTGAACAATCTCCTTTGATTTTAAATCCGAAAAAGTCAGGCTGGCCCGCTGGTAGAGATCCAGGGCCTGGGCCTCAATGGACATGGCAAGGGAAATCACCTCAACCGGGGAGTCAAGATCCGGATTGAACAGATCCAGGTATTCCTCTGTGGTGAGTCCGCCCTCCAGGGCATTGGTTTCAACCATGCGCTCAAACCCGTCCTTATCCATGGGAGCCTTTGGCTCCTTAGGGTCGTCGTTCATCCTGTTGTACGCCTCAAGAATCGAAGCCTGGTGCTCAAGCTCGATTTCTGCAAGCTTTTCAAACAGGCCTTTCACCTCGATACAAACGGCCTTTTCTCCCATGGAAAGGTAAAAGTCTCTAAGCCCCTGCTCCAGGGAATAGGCCAGGATAAGCACATCCCGGGGCTCCTGTCTGCCAGTAAAGAGATCCATGCCAAGATCAGGAGCTCCCACGGCTGTTTTTGACTGCCACGCCTTGATACCGCCAGCCACATTGAACACCTTTTTAAAACCCTTGCCTGCGAGCATCTGCGCAGCAACACGGCTGCGCCCGCCAATGGCTCAGTAGACCAGGGTGGTTTTTTCAGGATCCAACTCGGAAATGCGGTCCGTGAGCTGGCCAAGGGGGATAAGCTGTGCCCCCGGGATATGGCTCTTCTTGTACTCCGAAAGCTGCCTGACATCCAGAATGGTAATCTCTTCTCCGGGATGCCGGGCAATATACGCCTCTGCCTCCACGGCACTCAACGAATCAACCGATGTAAAAAACTGCTTCCACTTCATAGTAGTGTCTCCTCCCAAATCTAATGAAACGCACAATTGCAGACTCTATCAGACAATGAATTGTGCTGTAAAGAAAAACAAGCCAGGCACAATAACCCTCCTTTGCTATACCCCCCATGTCCTGGTGGACACAACGAAGAATCAAACAGGATGGTACGGTGGGCACTAGTGTCATACCCCCCCTTTGGGCCGGGATGCGATCAGCTCGAGAAGGGCCTTTGAATTAGTAAGCTCGATCACGGCATTGAGGTTTTCAAGCCTGAACAGATCCTTGAAGTTATCCGTGGCGTATATGCCCATGTATTTGGCCATGGCAATTCCCCTGCTTAAAAGTTCTATTCCCTTGTCTTTTATTTGCCGGTTGAGTATGTTTTTCAGCACATCAAATTTATAAACACCATAAGAGTCACAGTTAAAAAGGAGGTACCATGGGCAAATGCATCAACCATCCAGATACCGAAACTCCCTACAAGTGCATGAAGCACAACATTTTTTTATGTGAGCACTGCCTTGAATGTCCTGATCCAGAGCTCTACTGCAAATACAGGACCTCCTGCCCCATTCACTTCATGTCAAAAAAGGGATTTGGTGAAGAGGAGCATGCGGCCATGCCGGTTGAGCATGGGATTGAGATCGAGCTTGAGCCCTGCACCGTCACTTTCTCCCCGGAAAACATTTCAGTAACCGTTCCCTCGGGCTCAACCCTCTTACGGGCCGCAGAAAAGGCCGATATTTACATCAACGCATCCTGCAACGGCAAGGGTTCGTGCGGCAAATGCAAGCTGATCCTTGAAACAGGTGAGGTTGAAAGTCAGCCCACGCCCCTTTTGAGTGACCGGGAAAAACAAAGGGGGTATCACCTTGCCTGCCAGACCAGGGTTCTTGGATCTGAGGTCAGGGTCAAGATACCCGAAGAAACAATGGAAAGAAAGCTCAAGGCCGAGGGTATGGGCAAAGAGGCAACGGAAAAGCTCCAGGGCCTTGTGGAGGTGATTACCCCCATGATGAGCAACACCGTTCTACATCTTCCCGCCCCTACCATGGAGGATACGGTAAGCGATCTTGACAGGGTCATCCGGGGGTTGAAACAGCATGGAATGGACACGTCAAAGCTCAGCACCAGCCTCAAGGTGATGCAGCAGATCACCGATGCCGCCCACAGGGGAGAATGGAAGATTTGCGTGTCGGTGCTTCATAAAAAATGTTCAAGCGAAATCGTCAAGGTGATCCCCTCGTTTGAACAGACCACTAGTCTCGGCCTTGCAGTTGACCTTGGCACCACATCCATCGTTGTCTACGTTGTGGACATGGAGACGGGCAATATTCTCTCCGCAGCATCGGGACACAACCGCCAGGCAGCCTGTGGAGACGACGTTATCAATAGAATGGTGTGCGCAGAAAAGGACGGGGTGAAGAAGCTCAAGATCATGGCTCTTTCCACCATCAACAACCTCACTAAACAGGCCCTTTCCACCCTTGACCACAACCAGTCAGCCATTGAAAACATTGTCATCTCGGCCAACACCACCATGGTTCATCTTCTCCTGGGGCTTGAATCAAGATACATCAGAAGAGAACCCTATATCCCGACGGTATCAGAATTTCCCATCATCAAAGCCGGGGAACTGGGTCTCAGGGCCGCTCCCCACGCCGGGGTCTTTATCATGCCGGGACCCGCAAGCTATGTTGGTGGCGACATCGTGGCAGGGCTCCTCTACACCGGGTTCCACATGGGTGAAAACCAGACCCTGTTCATCGACGTAGGAACCAACGGAGAGATCGTCCTTGGCAGCAAAGAATTTCTCATGACCGCAGCCTGTTCGGCAGGCCCAGCTTTTGAGGGGGGCGGCATCCGCTGGGGCATGAGGGCCGAAGACGGTGCCATCGAAAAGATCACCCTTGATCCTGTCACCTTTGTACCTACCTATGAAACCGTTGAGAGCAAACCCGCCAGGGGAATCTGCGGATCGGGCATGATCGACCTCATGTCCGAGATGCTGCTCAAAAAGGTGATCGGCCAGGATGGAAAATTCAGGCTGAATGCCGACCACGACCGCATGACCCTGTTTCAGGGCGAGCTTGCCTTTATCATCGAACACGGCAAGAACCTTGCCTCAGAGGAGGATATGATCTTTACCGAATCTGACATCAGAAGCCTTATATTGTCCAAGGCCGCAGTGTATGCCGGATTCACAGTGCTGCTTGACGAGGTGGGAATGGATTTTTCCATGGTGGACCAGATGATCATCACCGGCGGCTTCGGCCAGCACCTCGACGTTGAAAAAGGTGTGATCATGGGACTTTTACCGGATATTGAGAGGAAGAAATTTCGCTACATGGGCAACTCTTCTGTTGCTGGCGCCTATATGGCGCTTTTGTCCAGGGACTTCAGGCAGGAGGCCCTTACCATCTCAAACAATATGACCTATATTGATTTTTCTTCGTCCCCACGGTTCATGGACGAGTTCATCAAGGCGCAGTTTCTGCCCCACACAGAAATGAGGCTTTTCCCCAGTGTGAAGATAGTAGAGAGTAGGCAGTAGGTAGTGTCCTCCCCCCTTTGGTTTTCAATATTCCGGTAAGGAAAACCAAAGGGGGCTCTAATGCCGATATTTTCACAAGCATGAAACATTTTTCACGGTTTCGGTGGAATTCGCAGAAAATGTCGCATCTATTTCAAATTCAAAATTAGATTTAAAATTGCTGGACAATCATTGACTATCAATATATCTTTTATTATGTTTGGCACTAGGAACAAAAGTAGTGTATTGTAGAAATCTTCTACAACGCTACAATCATAATAAAAACAGTCGTGTCAATGAAAAACAACCATAAAAAAAGGAAAAAAATGAAAGTAGCAATAAGTTCTACCGGCAAAGATTTTAACGCCCAGATTGACCCCCGTTTTGGCAGATGTTCCCATCTGGCAATAGTTGATACCGCCACCATGGATATCCAGGTGTTTGACAATGAAAGCATGAACCTCCCCAGCGGAGCAGGCATTCAAACGGCTGGTTTTGCCGCATCCAAAGCAATTGAGGCGGTCCTCACGGGCAACTGCGGCCCCAAGGCCATGCAGGTGTTTAACGAGGCAGGCATAAAGGTATTTACTGGCCAGACAGGAGCGGTGAAAGAGGCTGTTGAGCGACTTAAGAACGATCTTCTCACCCCTACCAGTGTGGCAAACATGCCTGAAAAACAAGGTTTCCAGCCACAATCGGCCCCTGGCATGGGAACAGGAAGGGAGATGGGACGCTGCCAAGGCGGCATGGGCAGATGCGGCGGCGGTGGTGGCAGAAAGGGAATGGGGGGAGGCGGAGGTCGAGGCATGGGAGGTGGCGGCGGAATGGGCATGGGCGGTGGAGGTAGACGACAATAGCACCCTCAACCAGAACCTTTAATCCTTAATCCTTAATCCAACAATCCAGGAGATGAAATGACAAAAGCAGCAATCATCCGATGTGAAAAAAATGAAACCAGGTGTCCCCTGACAAACTGCTTCAAGTGCCTTGTCGAAACAAAACAAGGATTTGCAGGTTATGACGAATGCATGCCCGCCGGGGTATTCACCTGCCGCTGTCCGGGAGATAACGCCGTTGATCTTGCCAAAATCATAAAATCCAAAGGGGTGGATGTTATCCATTTCTGTACCTGCACCTTTGCAAAAAAGACAGACCAGGGGTGGAGCGAAGAAAAAGGCGGGTTCTGCGATTCCATAGACACCCTCATGGAAAAGGTTCACCAGGCCACGGGTCTGCCCTGCGTGAAAGGGACGGCCCACCTGCCCAAAGGCTACACCATCAAGGTATGGGAATAAGGGCTATGACATCAAAATCAGGGATATGGCCGACATTCTTCTGCCCCTGCACGAGCCTGAATTTGCATCGATCAAGGCTGTTCCTTTGGAAAACTGAAACTCAACAATCAACTTTCAATTTAAATGGACTCTTCTTCAGGAGGCAGGCATGTCCGAGAGCGTCAAACAAATTCTGGAACGGCTTCAGCCGGATGCCTACGTGGATAGATATGGTCAGGTTTACACAGATACCGGCGATTTCATGCGGATTACCGGTGGGGATATCATTGTCCTGAACAATGAACATTATCTGGTGCTGCGGGATGAGATGGAACGCAGCTTTGGAATTGAAGACCCGAAATATTGGGTGAAACGATGCCGTCACCTTGAGACTGGAATGCGGCGAATTCTCAAACTCGTCTTCTATGAAAAATTTTTTCTCCAGCTGGGTGAAATCAAGGTCCCATGTTACCGCAGCCCTCGAAAGGAGGCACGTATCCTTGATCTTGTGCGGGGAGACGACAGGTTCATGCAGGGATTTTCGGCAGAGGACACCGCCGGTAACAATGTACGTGTACTGGATGTAATAAGGGGGAAACGCCTTGATGAGTGGATACACGAAATTGATGTGGACCATAAAACATACTTTCACGAATATCTGCCCCAGATACTGACGAAATTTATCGTTGCCTGTGAGGCAATAGAATCTTTGCATGCCAGGGGGGAAAAACACGGAGACATCCGGAGGGATCATCTCTGGGTGGAGACAGGTACCGGAAAGTATGTCTGGATTGATTTTGACTATACCTTCGACTTCCATGAGAATCCTTTTGGCCTGGACATTTTTGGCTTAGGAGGCCTGCTTCTATATATCGTTGGAAAGGGGTTTTACTCCCATCAGAACATTGCAAGTCTATACGCCGATGGCGGAAACGCTCCTGCCATTGATGAAGGTGATTTCCTGCTGGTCTTTAAAAACAGGCTGGCCAATCTGAAAAAAATCTTTCCCTACATCCCTGATTCGTTAAACTGGGTGCTGATGCACTTTTCAGGAAGCTCAACGGTTTACTATGAAACAGTGGACGAATTTTTACGAGATCTGCGCCCCTGCCTGCAGCAAATGGCCTGAAACGCCAAACTTTGACAGATGCTGTCCGTTGTGCAGGCGACAGGGCAACGGACATTTCCCGGGAGATAAATATGGATACCAATAAAATCCTCGTTGCCATTGATGGATCTGAAAATTCAAGACGCGCAATTGATTATGTGGCCGCTATCATAAAAGACTGCCAATGGTTTAAGGTAAAGCTGCTGTACATAGAAAGGTCCCCGGACCGCGATTTTTTTGCCGATGACGATCTCTGGAAAGAAGCGTGTGTCAAACAACGAAAGGCAATGCACGCTTTTTTATCTGAAGGCAAACAACTGCTCTTACAAAGTGGAGTTGAAGAACAAAGAGTTCAGACAGATTATGTTGAAAGCTGCAACTCGCCCCTGGGTGGAAAAAGCGACTACTGCAGCCGGGGTACCAGTATTGCACAGGATATCCTGCATGTGGTTAAGGAAGAGGGCTTTGGAACCGTGGCCATCGGCCGCCGAGGAGTATCCAAAGCAGAAGAGTTCATGTTCGGCAGTGTTTCCAACAAGATTATCCATTCAGGCAGGGACTGCACCATCTGGGTTGTGCAATAGGAATGGAGGCGATTTCTCCAGGAACTGGAAATGAAGCAGGTTGAACATAAGTAACTCCGAATTTTGTTCGGTCTATAAGACACATCAGCCCCATGACAATCATGGGCCTTAGAGGAGGAAGACATGAAACTTTGCATAACAGCAACAGGGAAAGACATTGATGCCAACGTTGATACACGATTTGGCAGGGCGCCTTGGTTTATGATTGTCGATACAGACACAGGCACCATCATTGAGGCAGTTGAAAATCAAGCTGCCGCCCAGGGCCAGGGAGCAGGAATCGCTGCGACTAAACTTTTATCAGATAAAAACATTGATGCGATTCTCACCGGCACTGTCGGCCCCAATGCTGCCCAGGTATTTGAAACAACCGGGATCAGCCTTTTTGAAGGGTTATCTTCCCAGGATACGGTACAAGAGGCCCTGGTCAAATTTAAACAAGGTTCCTATGCCCAGGAAAAGAACGCCCCATCAACCGATACACCCCCCGGTCAGAGTGGACTGAGAGGGCGGGGAGTAGCAGGCGGTGGTCGTGGTATGGGCGGCGGAGGCGGTCAAGGCAGAGGTGTGGGTGGCGGCGGGGGACGACGCAGATAATACTGCAGGTTCGATTGAAATAATCGGCACAGAATCCCTGGAGGTTCGCGGTTTGAGTTGTCTTGTTCACGCAGGAGACCGACGAATTTTCATTGATCCGGGAATTGCCCTGGGTTATCTGCGCCATGGCCTTTTACCCCACCCAGTGCAGGTGGCTCAAGGTGAAAGGATACGTCAACGAATCCTTGCCGCCTTAACCACAGCAACCGATGTGGTATTCAGTCATTTTCATGGAGATCATATTCCTCTCTGGGCTGCAAATCCATATCAGCTGGCAATTGGATAGCTTCCTGGAAATTTTCACAAAATCTGCTGCTGAAGTAAATCTCCAGACGCCCTTGAGGGTAAAATGAAACTGCGTGCCCAAGATTTAAAAGAACTTCTGGGGGTTAATTTTCACAATGATGAAGATCACATTGATGGTTGTATCTGTTTTTCTAAAGCTGTACTCCATGGAGGAGGCAGAGACCCCGGACGGAACGGTGTGATAATGACCCGTATTGATCTTGGCGATGCCGTCTTTGTCCATGCCTCGGATATTCAGCTGCTCAATGCTGCAACTATTGATTATATTATTGCCTGGCAGCCGGATATTGTCTTTGCAGCAGGTCCGCCTTTATACCTTGCTAACACAACAAACGATGAAACACGATAGGTGTTAGCTAAGAGCTAAAAGCTGTTTCATATAACCGGCACGGCCGGAGCGAGAGAGGCATCCGGCCACAACGAATATTGAAACACCGCCAATAATAACGCTTCGGCGGGAGTTTCTTATAAAAAATCAGTCACGGTAATAGATAACCCTATCTGCTGAAAAATGTTTCTTGATCCTGTTTGAAGCCTCGAGGAAATGCAGGTGAGCGATGGCCTCTCCCGTGGCAAACCACCTCTGGGCAACGGGAAAATCATCCCAAGAGGCGGCCCGGATATCCCAGGTCATCCGGGAGGCCGTGTCATAGGCGCTATACTCCTGGTTCATGAGGATGGCTTCCACCTCGTCAAGACGTCTTCTGTGATGGGCCTTTAATTCGTCTATTCTCTGTTTAAGGTTGGTGAAAAGGGTTCTGTGGCCCGGTACCACAAGAGCCACCTCAAGGTCGTACACCTTGTCAAGACTGTCAAGGTAATCCTTCAACAGATTTTCATCCTCCTCCCAGCATTGAATATTGGGAGTGATATCCCCCAGAACATGATCCCCCGCTATAAAAATTTTATTCTCCGGCTCATACAGACATATGTGGCCAAGGGTGTGACCGGGCGTTTCGATTGCGCGAAGGGTGTATTCGCCCACACGAATCTCTTCATGATCGTGGATCACCTGAAGGGCCGGCTTCCACATGGAGCCGTGCTTGAATCCGGGATGATTGGCAAGGGCAGTGCGCAGCTCATCTGCAGGAAATCCATTGACCCTTGCTGCCTCCAGCATGGGTTCCCATCCCTCCCAGGATTCCATTAATTCCGCCTCGGGCCGGTTGAAAAAAATCCTGGAATCCAGGGTGATCAGGCGATGCAGCAGACCAAAATGGTCCGCGTGGAAGTGGGTGATGAAAAAATCGGTCCGGTTAAGGTCTATGCCGATCTCGTTCAGCCCGTTGGTCATGGCGGCAAAACAGCTGTCGTGGTTCAGCCCGGTATCGATAACTAGATGCCTGTCTTTACCCTTAAAGACAACCGAATTAAGGGACTTAAGCGGCGTTTCAGGCAGGGGAATCTTGATGCAGAAAATATTGTTTGCAATTCGTTTAATCATTGTTGAGGTATCCCTTTGCTTATGGTAGATTCTTTTTTTCTTGTTGACAAAGCATTATCACAGGTACTATCTATATCCTATTATGTATGATTATCAAACAGAGAATATGGTTTCCAAGACATTCAAGTGGTGGTGGCGTTCATCATTTATAAAGGCTGCCCAAGGACTGTTTTCTGTCTGATCATTGACAAAAAGATGATATGAACAAGAGGTTGCGGGCAAAAAGCCCCAGCCTCTTTTTTACTTTCTGGGTTGGAGTTTAACCGCAACCTTTTGAATTACCGGCATTACCAGTTACTAAACGTACCAGGGAGGACAACATGCTGATAGTAATGGAAAAAGGGGCTGACAACGCAGATATCCAGGCGGTTGTAAATACTTCAGAACAAAGGGGATTCACGGCAAGGCCCATTCCGGGAGGAGACAGGGTCTCCGTCGGCATTCTCTACAACAGGGGATCGGTGGATGCCGCTCATTTTCTGGGTCTTAAAGGCGTAAAGGAGGTTATTCCCGTGACAAAACCCTATAAACTCGTGAGCCGGGAACTCAAACATGAGAACACTGTGGTGTGTATAGGCGGCGCCTGTTTCGGCGGCCATAACCTGCCCGTAATTGCAGGCCCCTGCGCCATTGAAAGTCTCGACCAGGCTCTCACCATTGCCCTTGCCGTCAAAAAGGCCGGAGCCTCCGTATTCAGAGGGGGCGCTTTCAAACCAAGGACCTCGCCCTACTCTTTCCAGGGACTTGGACAGGAGGGACTTGCGATACTTGCAAGGATAAGGGAAGAGACCGGAATGCCCGTTGTGACCGAAGTGATGGATGTCGAAAACTTCGATATTGTGGAGGCCCATGCAGATGCAGTGCAGATCGGTACCCGGAACATGCAGAACTACTCGCTGCTGAAACGGGCGGGACGCTCCAAACTACCGGTAATCCTCAAGCGGGGTATGTCCGCAACCCTCCAGGAGTGGCTCATGGCGGCTGAATACATAATGGAAGAGGGCAACGAACGGGTGATCCTGTGTGAACGCGGCATCAGAACCTTTGTAAAGCATTCTAGGAACACCCTGGACCTGTCCGTGGTTCCCGCAGCCAGAAAGGAGAGCCACCTGCCGGTAATCGTGGACCCGAGCCATGCCGCAGGAGTAAGGGATCAAGTCATACCCCTTGCCCTTGCATCAGCGGCCGTGGGAGCCTGCGGCATCATGATCGAGGTTCACCATAAACCCGAAGATGCCCTGAGCGATGGAGCCCAATCCCTCTATCCCGAACAGTTTGAGCAACTCATGGAAAAGGTGCGCGCCATCCATGCCATTATCCGGTAAATTCAACCACCACGGGAAAATGATCCGAGGGGAAAAGGCCTGAAAACCTTTCCCTTACGATCTTACGTTTGAGCAGTTTACCTCCCCCTCTATAAAGAATCCAGTCGATATGTCCCCCCATGGCCTTGCCGGTAAAGCCGTGGAAGGTATAGGAGTGGGACTTCTGGAAGGAATCCTCAAACCCATTAGCCATGAAGATCCTGTGGGCTGAACTGCCGGGAGTTGAGTTAAAATCACCAGTAATAACCGTTGGGAGCTTGGATTGAAGGCCGGGGGCAAATTCAGATAAAAGCTTTAAGACCAGGATGGCACTCTCCTCCTGCACCTTCGCTGAAAAATCAAAGTGAGTATTTCCCATGATAACGGTGAGTCCTTTACGCTCAAACCTCCCCAGGACACACTGGCGGGGCCAGCGGCTGCCGTTAAGCCGGCTCTCCACCAGGGGAGTTTTGCTCAAGAAAAAATGACCCTCCTTTGTGCAGACCCACTCCTGCCTGTAAAAGATCAAATTATTCTGCCAGAAATCTGGACTGGGGTTTCTGCGGCCGATAAAGCCGTAGCCATCGAGGAGCCCGCACAGGAAATCAGCCTGGAAGTTGTTCACCTCCTGGAATCCGATAAAATCGGGCCGATAGCGATCAAACAAAAGGGGAAGCCCCTTTTTCCGATTTTCCCAGCCATTATCGCCATCATCGGCCATACCAAATCGAAGATTAAAGGTCATCACAGAAAAAGATTGGGGATCGTCCATGTATCTCTCCTCAGGAATTTATTGACAAACTATCATTTGCCCTCCTATTCTATACACCTTAAAATTATAGACAAAAACTCCGATTAAGGTAACTGGAAAGAAATAAAAATGAATGCGATCGAGACAGCAGATAAAGCAGCAGATGACACACCCATGATTACAATCAAAAACATGCACAAATGGTACGGCGACTTCCACGTGCTCAAGGATATAAACCTGACCGTGGAAAGACAGGAACGGATTGTCATCTGTGGGCCATCGGGATCGGGGAAATCCACCCTGATCCGGTGCATCAACCGCCTTGAAGAGCACCAGAGGGGAACAATTGAAGTTGACGGAATAAAGCTGACCAACGACATCAAAAACATTGAAAAGATAAGGGCTGAGGTGGGCATGGTGTTCCAGCATTTCAACCTCTTCCCCCACCTTACCATCCTTGAGAACCTCACCCTTGGGCCCATCTGGGTGAGGAAGACCCCCAAAAAGGAGGCCGAAGAAATGGCCATGTTCTACCTTGAAAAGGTCAGGATAGCCGAACAGGCAAAAAAATTCCCGGGTCAGCTCTCCGGGGGACAGCAGCAGCGGGTGGCCATTGCCCGAAGCCTGTGCATGAAACCCAATGTCATGCTGTTTGACGAACCCACCTCGGCCCTTGACCCTGAAGTGGTCAAAGAGGTGCTCGATGTCATGATCAGCCTTGCCAATGACGGTATGACCATGATCGTTGTCAGCCATGAAATGGGCTTTGCCAGGAGCGTAGCCCACAGGGTCATGTTCATGGATTCAGGCCAAATCCTCGAGCAGAACAGCCCTGAGGAATTTTTCGACAATCCCCAGAACGAAAGAACCCGACTCTTTTTAAGCCAGATCCTGTGCTGAACGGCCATATCAAGCTTCAAGAACGATCGATGCATCAACTGCAACCGGTAATCCCTCCCGAATAATAAGGGGGTTGATATCAATCTCTCTGATTCTTTTGTCGTCAACCCCGAGCTGACCCACCTGAACCAGGATCCGGGCAAGCGCCTCCCTGTCCAGGGGAGACTCACCCCGAAATCCATCGAGCAGTTTTTGAGATTTCAGGCGGGAGATCAGGGCCAGGGCCTCGTCCATTACAAGGGGTGCTACGCCAAAGACTGTGTCGCCCAGAACCTCAGCAAAGATTCCCCCCATGCCGCACATGACACAAACCCCGAACTGGGGATCCCGGATCATCCCGACGATGAGCTCAACACCCCGGGGAACCTGCTGCTGTACGAGGATCGACCCCTGGTGATCCATGGCTGCTAAAAGGTCGGCATATACAGTCTGAACCTGTTCTGCAGATCTTAAATCAAGACGCACAAGGCCAGCCTCTGTCTTGTGAACCATTCCCCTGGAAATTCCCTTGAGCACAACTGGAAACCCATGGGCTTGGGCTGCCTTTACAGCCTCTTTTACGTTGGAGACCATCTCTTCCCTGACCACGGGAATTCCCCGGGCCTTCAAAATTTCTTTGGAACGGTTTTCATCCAGCACCCCGGTTTCATCGGGTAAAATTTCCGGTAAAAGGGTTGAATTCAAGTTCCCAGGGCTTTGCTGTACAGGGGTTTTCTGCAAAGCTCCAGGCCCTGGGTGATAATCCATGAATGCTGCGAGGCACTCGACTGCCCGGTGGATTTCATGGAATACCGGGAGCCCGAGTTGATTCGCCTTGATGTGAAATTCATGAACCGCATTTCGTTCACCGGTGAGCCAGCACACAAGGGGCTTACCCGCCGATTTTGCAGTGGAAACCATGAACTCCATTTCCAGCTCAAGGGCGAATCCCCCCACAAAACTGTGGACAAAAACCCCATCCACATGGGGGTCACGGCATACGGCCTCAAGGCAGGCTCTATAAACGGTTTCAGCGCCGTGGATGATTACCCCGGGCCACAGGTCAACCGGGTTAGCTGCGGGCATCCAGTCTGGAAAGACCTTCTGAATACTTTCACGACTCTCCGGGGTAAGATCGGCAAGTTCAAGCCCAAAATCCTCAAAAAAATCCGTGGAAACAATACCGGCACCCCCGCTGTAGGTGAGAACGGCCAGGCGCTTCTTCCCCGGGGGGGCAAGACGGGTAAACGCACCAAAGGTCCGACAGATGTCCATCATCTGATTAAAATCATTTGCCGCAACAACATTGCACTGGGCAAGGGCACCCTTGACCACACTGCCGTTGCCGGCAAGGCTTGCCGTGTGGCCCATGGCCGCCTCTGCCCCTTTTTCACTTCTGCCGCCCTTGAGCAGCACAATGGGCTTGGTAGAACGTCGGCAAAGATCCATGAACCTCGGGCCATCCACGATTGATTCCACATAAAGCCCGATTACGGATGTATCTGCATCAGCCATGAGGTATTCAAGGATGTCACTCTCATCCACATCCATCTTGTTGCCGATGGAACAGGATTTGCTGATCCCGACCCCCCCCCGGGTCATCATGTCGATGAGAAAGGCTCCGGCCAGCATCCCGCTCTGCACGATCAAAGAGACGTTTCCAGGAATCATTCCCACATCCCAGATCATGGGTTCCACCGTTGAGAACACCCTTTTGTTGACGGCATCCACAAGCCCCATGCAGTTGGGCCCCCACAGGCGGATCCCGGTTTCAGCCGCAATGCCTGCGAGTTCCTCCTGAAGCTTTTTACCCGCTTGACCTGCCTCGGCAAACCCGGCAGACTGAATCATGGCTCCAGGAATACCCCGGCGGGCACAGGCACGGATGGTAGGCACAACCAGGTTTGGCGAGACAAAAACAACGGCAAGATCAACCGGATCTGGCAGCTCGGCAATATCCCCGTAGCAGGTCAGCCCCTCGATCTCTTTATACCCTGGATTCACCGGATATATTTTTCCGTCATATCCTTTAAGCATATTTTTAACAATGAGATTTCCGCCCTTGCCAGGGGAAGGTGTTGCACCGACCACTGCAACTGCCCTGGGCTTGAAAAAAAATTCCATTAAAAGCCTCCTTTATTTTATAAACCGGCACAGCCGGAACGAAAGAGGCATCCGGCCGTGCTGGTTATATAGATTGTAAAGAGTGATATCTTGTTTTGGGCGGGGGCACAACTTAAAAAGGCCAGCCCAAGGGTATAGGCTGGCCTTTTTAAGAAAAGGAGAAAAAAGATGAAATTAACTGTTTTGTTAATCTGGCATTATTTATATGCAAAGGCCTTGCCAAGCCATTACATGTTACTGTAAACCCCCGACAAAAAAACCATAACATGCTGTAAACAAACAATATTTTTATAAAATAAAATAGAAAAACCAAAACAACCCTACCATTAACACCCTGCCACCCACTCTAAAAGTTCATTTTTATAAACCACCTCCGAACCCCGACTCCACCATAAAACAGACAACCACCTGTAATAAAAAGAAAAAGAACCAAAAAACCACAAGTTTAAAATTATGAACCTTTACAAGACAAAGACGGGTTGATAGAAAAACCCCTGGCAATCCAGGCAATTCAAGACTCGTGATCAAATTTTTTACAGGAGAGACCATAAACAATGACTCCAGCTATCAGGAACGCAAAAAAAGCCGGGATAAACTATCGGATCCTGGAATACAGCCATGACCATAGAACCACCTCCTATGGTGAGGAAGCCTCCGAAAAACTGGGATTCCCTTTGAACAAGGTGTTTAAGACCCTGGTGGTCGAAGTTGATCTATCCTTTCTTGCCATCTGCGTAATTCCCGTTTGCCGCCTGCTTGACCTCAAGCAGGCGGCAAAAGCCCTTGGGGGGAAAAAAGCTGCAATGGCGGACCGAAAGAAGGTTGAGCGCACAACCGGTTATGTTCTTGGCGGAATCAGCCCGCTTGGTCAGAAAAAAAAGCTTAAAACCCTCATTGACAAATCAGCCCTGGAGCATGACACCATTCTGGTCAGTGCTGGTCGCCGGGGGCTTGAAATCGTTCTTGCCCCCCTGGACCTTGCCGAACTTACCCGGGCAGGCTTTGTGGAGATTGCAAAATCTGATCCATAGTTTTCAAATTAAAGCCCTAGCGTAGCTTTTTCCTGATGTCGGGATGTAAAAGTCGAGGGGTTAAGACCTATCTAGCTCATGGAATAGGGGTCCACATCGATGCCGACGGCAACTTCCCTGTCTGCAAAGACCTTTTTTTCGGCCAGCATGGCACGGACAAGGCGATTTAAAAGGACTGCCCGGGAACTCTTCAATAAAATCTGCCACCTGTAGCGCATGGCTATCTTCGGGATACCCGCCTCGATGGGGCCGAGGATCTGAACGAGGCGGCCGTTCTCACCGTCCTGCTCAACCAGGCGTTTGCAGGTTTCCCCGGCAAAAAGGGCATGGGCCTTGACCCTCTCCTTGTCTGTCCCCGATATTTTCAACTGGATAATCCTGGACAGGGGAGGATAGGCAAGCCCCCTTCTAAATGGCATCTCCTTTTCGTAGAACTCGACAAAATCCTGGTTTTTAGAAGCCTCGATGCTGAAATGATCCGGGGTGTAAGTCTGCATGATCACCCGCCCCTTTCGATCGCCCCGGCCTGCCCTTCCCGCCACCTGGGCCAGGAGTTGAAAGGTTCTTTCCCCAGCCCTGAAATCGGGAAAATTCAACGAAAGATCCGCACAGATCACCCCGACCAGGGTGATAAAGGGGAAATCATGGCCTTTGGCAAGCATCTGGGTGCCAATGATGATGTCCACGGTTCTATGCTTTACCTTCTTCAGAATGGAGACCATGGCGCCTTTTTTAGCGCTGGTATCCTGGTCAAGCCTTGCCACCCTTGCCTCGGGGAAAAGCGTCTGAAGCATGCCTTCGATGCGTTCCGTGCCAAACCCCAGGGGTTTGATCCGTTTAGCTCCGCACTTGGGACAGGGGGTGTTCATGGATATGGAAAACCCGCACAGATGGCAACGAAACTGATTTGTGTCCATGTGAAGGGTCATGGTCAAATCGCAGAACCTGCACTTTACAGGTTCGTTGCAGGCCTGGCACACGGGGTAGGTTGCAAAACCCCGACGGTTTAAAAAAATAAGGGCCTGCTCCCCCCGTTCAAGGCAGAGACCGACACCCCTTGCAAGCTCGGGGGTGATGATCCTCTCGATTCCCCGAAAATCCTTGTAGCGCTTGAGATCCACAAGCTCAATTTCCGGCAGGGGATTCTGGTTGACACGGCAGGTCAGCTTCAGCTCCTTGAAGCGTCCCTCACACACGTTGTAGTAGGACTGAACAGACGGGGTCGCAGACCCCAGAACCACAGGGATATTATCGATTCTGGCCCGGACAACGGCGATGTCACGGGCGTTATAGCGAAGGCCGGTCTCTTGCTTGTAGGAGGTGTCATGCTCCTCATCCACAATGATGATTCCCAGGCGGCTGATGGGGGCAAATACTGACGACCGAACCCCGATCACAATGACGGCGTCACCGATCATGATCCGGTTCCACTGATCAAGGCGCTCCCCCATTGTGAGACCGCTGTGGAGCACGGCAATCTTTTTCCCGAACCTTGCCCTGAAGCGTCGTTCCGTCTGGGATATGAGGGAAATTTCGGGCACGAGGACGAGGGCCCCCTGCCCCCGGTCCAGGACCTCGGTCACAAGGCGCATGTACACCTCTGTCTTGCCGCTGCCCGTTACGCCGGATAGAAGATACCTGGAAAACCCCTTATCCATCTCAGACACCACCTGGGCAACAACCTCTGCCTGCTCGACAAGAAGCTTCGGCGGCACGTCCGGATCCACGGGATCACCCAGGGGATCCCTGAACACCTGACGCTCACGGATCTCAAGGAACCCATCCTCCACAAGGAGCTTGACAAGTCTCGGAGCCGTTGGCACCTCCTTTTTTAGAAGGGTCAGGGAGATCTCCCGCCTTTCCCGAACTATATTTAGGATCTCTTTTCGCTTGGCCGAGAGCCTGTTCCCGGTTTCCGACTGCCCCGTGGATGAGATAAACTTTTCGGTCTTCATCTGAATCTGATCTTTCTTCAGCTGCGCTGCCTGCTCGATCACCCCTTGTTTAAGCAGCCGGCGCACAAGGGCCGAAGGATTTTTCCCCCTGGCTTTGATGCTCTTGACCGAGACAGCTCCTTTTTTCTTCAACAGCGCAACGAACTCCTGCTCTTCCGGGGAAAGAAGGGCAAGGTCAGGCTGTTCTCCCCCATTTTCTGCAAGGGATATAAACGAAACATCATACCGGTTAAGCCCCCTTGGAAGGGCCGCCTTGATCACCTCCCCCAGGGGGTGGATGTAATAATCGGAGACCCATTTAAAGAGTTCGATCATGGCGGGGTGGAAAAGGGGGGCCTCATCCAGGACATCTTGGATGGGCTTTGTCTTGAATCCGCTCGTTTCAAGGCCCGGCCCAAGGACATACCCTGTGACCCTGCGGTTTCCAAAGGGAACAAGCACCCGCATACCCGGGGCAGTCTCGCCAGCAAGGGCCAAAGGGACCTCATATATAAAGGTGCCGTGGACTGGAAGGGCAACGGCTACCTCGATGCAATTCTGATTTTTCATTCATCCCTTTCATCATAAAACCATGAAAATATCAACAGTACACTCATTTTTCTTGACTGGGGGACCTGTTTTTTCATATATTTACAAGATTTATCAATCAATCTCCATTAACCCGTTGAAAAAAGGAGAGAATATGCCTGTTTACGTGGAAGATCACCCCCTCATAAAGCACAAGTTAGGACTGATGCGGCAAAAGGACATTACCACCAAAGACTTCAGGGATCTTGCATCCGAGGTGGCAAGGCTTCTCACCTATGAGGCGACCAAAGACATGGAAACCGAAGTCGAAACCATCGAAGGATGGGCAGGGCCGGTTCAGGTCGAACGGATCAAGGGGAAAAAGATCACCATTGTACCCATCCTCAGGGCAGGCCTTGGAATGATGGATGGAGTGATAGACCTTATCCCATCTGCAAAGGTGAGCGTAGTCGGCTTTTACAGAAACGAGGAGACCCTGCAGCCGGTTCAGTACTACGTCAAAATGGCAAACGCCATGGACGAACGCATTGCCCTGATCCTGGATCCCATGCTGGCAACAGGGGGCACATTGCTCGCAACCATTGAACTGCTCAAGAAATCCGGATGCACCAGAATCAAAGGCCTCTTTATAGTTGCCGCTCCAGAGGGCATTGAAAAAATCCAAAAGGCCCACCCGGATGTGGACATCCATGTGGCTGCCATTGATGAACGCCTCAACGAGGTTGGTTACATCATTCCCGGCCTGGGAGATGCCGGAGACAAAATATTCGGCACCAAATAAGCAGTACCAGAAGCCTGCCACAAGGCAACAAGCACAGACCACTTGCGATCATAGGGAACAGCATAACTGCCCTGATTACAGTTAGTCCTTCGGAGTTTTCCAAAGCTATTAATTATAACAACACCAAATTATAAAGGTACAAAAAGTATGTCGGAAAGCAACCATTCATCGGTAGATTACAACTTCCGGATCAAGGACGCCCTTCTAGGAGCCCAGATGCTTTTTGTGGCATTTGGGGCCCTTGTGCTGGTGCCGCTTCTCACCGGCCTCAACCCCAACGTGGCTCTTTTTACCGCAGGGGCCGGGACCCTGGTTTTCCAGGGGATCACTAGGGGAAAAGTCCCCATCTTTCTTGCTTCTTCGTTTGCCTTTATTCCACCGATCATGTACGGAGTCAACACTTGGGGAATTCCCGGCACCATGTGCGGGCTTTGCGCAGCAGGCGTTGTTTACATCCTTTTGAGTTTCCTTATCCGCTGGCAGGGAAGCGGCATAATCAAGCGAGTCCTTCCCCCCATTGTCACTGGCCCCGTAATCATGGTCATCGGCCTGATTCTTGCCCCTGTGGCCGTAAACATGGCCATGGGCAGGACAGGTGACGGATCGTTTGTGCTTTTCCCCCAGCGAACGGCCATGATAATCTCACTTTCGGCCCTTACGGCAACGGTGCTGGCCTCAATCTTTGGCAAGGGTCTTCTAAGACTCATCCCCATCCTCTGCGGTATTGTTGTGGGTTACATCCTCTCTTTAATCTTCAGGATCGTTGATTTCTCACCCGTTTCAGCAGCACCCTGGATCGCCGTCCCAAGCTTTACCCTGCCCGAATGGAACCTCCAGGCCATTTTTTATATCGTCCCCATTGCCATTGCCCCTGCCATCGAACACTTCGGGGATGTAATTGCCATCGGCAGCGTCACAGGCAAAGACTATGTCAAGGACCCCGGCATCGAGAACACAATGCTTGGCGACGGCATTGCAACAAGTCTTGCCTCTTTTATGGGCGGCCCCCCCAACACCACCTACTCCGAGGTGACCGGAGCCATTGCCCTTACCCGGGTATTCAACCCCGCCATCATGACCTGGGCCGCCATTGCCGCGATCCTTCTGGCATTTGTCAACAAATTCGGAACCTTTCTCCAGACCATCCCGACACCGGTCATGGGCGGAATAATGCTGCTCCTCTTTGGAGCCATCATGGTAGTCGGACTCAACACCCTTGTAAAATCAGGCCAGGATCTTACCGAGCCAAGGAACCTCACCATCGTAGGGCTGATCCTCGTGTTCGGCATCGGTGGAATGAGCTTTTCAGCAGGAGAATTCACCCTCCAGGGAATCGGCCTTGCCGGCATCATCGGCGTTGCCATGAACCTCATACTTCCCGAATAACGGTCATGCCATGGCTGGCACAACAAGGCACTACAGCGAATGCGTACAAGACGCGCCGGTGAGTTTCGCGTTAACTGCTCTTTTCTGAGCCTTATTGGAGTATACTATGCCCAAAATTGAACAATTCGAAAAATACAGCAACGAATATGACGAATGGTTCGATAATCATTCCGATGTCTATGCTGTTGAATTAGAAGCCATCCGACAGCTTATACCTCCTGCCGGAGCCAAAGGTATTGAAGTCGGTGTTGGCTCTGGTAAATTCGCTGTACCGCTTGGGATAAAAATTGGAGTTGAGCCCTCAGAAAAAATGGCAAGCAAAGCCAGATTACAGGGCATCGACGTTTATTCCGGCATTGCAGAAGAATTGCCCTTTTCTGACGAGCTGTTTGATTTTGTGCTGGTGGTAACTACCATCTGCTTTGTTGACGATGTCTCTAAATCTTTAAAAGAAGCCTGCCGGGTGTTGAAGCCCGATGGATTCATCATTGTCGGATTTATAGACAGAGAAAGCGAGATAGGCAAACAATACTCCGAAAAAAAAGAAAGCAGCAAATTTTACAAAGATGCCACCTTTTACTCAACTCCAGAACTGCTAAGGTATCTCAAGGAATCGGGATTTGTGGTCACGAACGTTTTGCAAACCCTTATTCCTGGAGAATTACCCAAAACCATTCTGGAAGGCTTCGGAAGGGGTGCTTTTGTCGTGATCAAGGGTATGAAAACTATTAGGAATAGCAAGGCCAATGCAGCCGACACAGAAAGCCGCGTTGCTGATTAGCAACATTAGTCGTCATAATAAATAGAATACTCAACAGGTACTGAGATATATGAAAATCATCCAAAATGCATTGGCACTCATAAAGGTAACATTACCCAACAAAGTTTTACCCTCGATAATAAAGGGCAAGACCCTTGAGAAAATTTCTCAAGAACTGATCCCCGCATTCCTTGTAGTTCTTGTGATCGGGTTTGCGAAACAGGGCCGAAAGCATTGACTTTGAGACATCCTTCCCGGCAAGCCTGAATATTGCCATCATATCATCATCCTTGAAGTTAAGGGCTATCCTCAGCTTCTTTAGGATAAGATTGTTTGTCAAAGGCTCGGAAGGTGGTTGAACCTTTCCCCAAGGGCCGCTTCTTTCTCCCCGCTCATAAACAATCAATCCGTTGAGAAACGCCTCAAGCGAACTATCCTCCAGGGATTCATACCCCTGTTCATCCGGCCGCAGAAGCCTCGCACGCATCCACTCCAGGGTAACACTCTCGCCCGCCAACCCCAGAATGGCAACCATCTTTGCATCACCTATGTCCATGGCATACCTGAACATCCGGAGAGTATCGTTATTTGTCATCCTTTTTCCCTATCTTTTAAGCAGAGCCGCTGACGTGTCAAGCATCCGGTTGGCATATCCCCACTCGTTGTCAAACCAGGTCAGAATTTTTACAAGGTTACCGCCGCTGACCCGGGTCTGGCAGCCATCCACCACGGACGATCTTGAATCATGGTTGTAATCGCACGAGGCAAGGGGCTCTTCCGTGTAGCCGAGGATCCCTGACAGCCGCCCTTGGGTGGCCCCGCTCAAAATCTGATTTACCTCAACAACGCAGGTATCCCTGGCCATGACCATGGTTATGTCAAGGGCAGATACGTTGATGGTTGGAACCCTCATGGATACCGCCTCAAACCGCCCGGTAAGCTCGGGAAGAATTCGATCGATTCCCCTGGCAAGCTCCGTATTAACGGGAATGATCGACTGGCCAGCGCACCTGGTTCGCCGAAGATCATGGTGGTGATAGGCATCTATAACCGGCTGATCATTCATGACCGAATGAATGGTGGTGATGATTCCCGATTCAATGCCCAGGGCCTGGTTCAGCACCTTGAGCACTGGAACACCGGCGTTGGTGGTACACGAGGCATTGGAGATCACCCGGTGACTGGGTTTCAAGATGTGGTCATTGATACCGTAAACTATGGTGGCGTCCACATCATCTTCAGCCGGCTGGGAAAAGATGACATGCCTGGCCCCGCTCCTAAGGTGACCTTCGGCCCGCTCCCTTTGGGTAAACGAACCCGTACATTCAAGGACCACGTCCACCCCGAGTTCTTTCCAGGGAAGACGCTCCATATCTATTTCATGGATAAGCCGGATGGGGGTGTTGTTCACATAAAGGTCGGCGCCAGAGATGCCTACCTCGCCCGTAAATCTTCCATGGGTGGTGTCGTACCTCGTCAGGTGGGCCATGGTTCTGGCATCGGCGAGTTCATTGATGGCCACGATTTCAAGGGCCCTGAAATGGTGGGACTCGTAAAGGGCGCGAACTACGGAACGCCCGATTCTTCCATATCCGTTGATGGCAACTCTGTAACCCATATCTCCTATGCTTTCTCCAAAACAATCGTTAAAAAAGGTCGAATACCATATATTTCTGAGCTTGTCACGGGGGAGCATTTAAAATCAGCAGTTCTAATTTTGACTTCCTTCTTTAAGCGTCAGCCAGTATCACCTTGCTGAACGAAGAAAGTCGGGGGATATTCTACTAGGGGCTTTACAAGACACTGGTGTTAGGAGTATAAATCCCAGATATGGAGAACCTCAAAACAAACACAAGCTGGGATACCCTGGGGCAACCCCGGGCCGGAGATGCTCCCCTGGGGGTTTTTGACTCGGGTGTGGGCGGCATTTCCGTCCTGAGATGGATCCGCTGTCTGCTCCCCAGGGAGAATCTCATCTACGTTGCAGACAAGGGGTATGCACCCTATGGGAACAAGTCCTCGGACTACGTCCGTGAAAGGGCAGTCTACCTTACCCGGTTCCTTGTGGAAAAAAAAGCCAAGGCCATTGTGGTGGCCTGCAACACGGCAACGGTAAATGCAATCACAACCCTGCGATCCATGTTTGAAGTCCCCTTTATCGGCATCGAACCGGGTGTCCGCCCGGCCCTTTACGCAACCCGTTCCGGGGTGATCGGTGTCCTTGCCACCACAGAAACTTTGAAAAGCCCCTCTTTCAAGAACCTGATCAACCGCTTCTGCAAGGATGTCAGGGTAGAGGTTCAGGAGTGCCCAGGCCTCATGGAACAGGTCGAATCCATGGCCTTTACCACCCCTGAAACCCGGGAACTTCTTGGGCACTACCTTGCTCCCCTGCTCCAAAAGGGTGCGGACACCATTGTGCTGGGATGTACCCACTACCCCTTTCTTCTTCCCCTTGTACAAAAAATAGCAGGTCCAGAAATAAAAGTCATAGAGACGGGCGAGGCAGTATCCCGTCAAGTGGCACACATCCTTACCCAGAGGGATCTTCTGACCAGCAGGACCACACCAGGATCTACGGCTTTCTGGACAAGCGGTGACTGCGGCGTCGAAACGGTCATCTCCCACCTGTGGGGGAAATCAGTAACAGTATCACCCCTTGGTCCTTGCCAAATCCCCGGTTGAGACATACAAAAGACCCTTTGCACCACATGAACAAGAGGGACAACTGCCATGATCATCGCAACCACCCCCATCATCATCAGCCTGCTGTCGGCTCTTTTGTTCAAGGAGCGCCTGAACCTGATCAAGGGGCTTGGCATTCTCCTGTCAGTTACCGGCGCCATGGTTGTCAGCTCCAACGGCCATATAACCGAGGTTGTAAGCTATGAAATCGGCAGGGGCGAGATCCTCGTATGCGGCTGCGTTGCAAGCTGGGTGACCTACTCCCTCATTGGGAAATCGGTCATGGGGAGCCTTTCCCCCCTTGCCGTAGTTTGCTACTCTTCAATGATCGGCACCGTTTTTCTGGGATTTGCCTCAGTCTTGAACGGCGACCTTGCCACCATTGGCACCTGGTCAGTGCTCGATTGGTTCAGTCTGTTTTACCTGGGATTCTTCGGCACAGTGCTCGGCTTTTTATGGTACTATGAGGGAATCAGGGCCATCGGTCCCATGAAGGCAAGTGTGTTTATCAACTTTGTACCCATATCTGCCATTACCTTTGCCTGGCTCATCCTGGATGAACCCATAACGCCCTCAATTGCCCTGGGGGGATTGCTCGAAATCTCGGGCGTCTATTCCACCAATGCCTCCAAGGTTATCAAACAGGCATTTAATATAAAAAACCGTTCACCCATGAAATAAGATGTTCGGCTACAGATTCGATGACCTTATAAGCAGATAGACCAACGGTAAGCTAACCTGCCGCACCAATAGCCTCCTAGGAAACCGATGAGCTGCTCCCGGTCAGGTTTCAACGATGCTTAGAGCACTTCTGTGGGTCCCGGGATGCATGGAATTTACCGGACAGGGCCACACCATTTGCAAAGTACATCTCCTTATAATAGAATCTTGCGTTCGCCACTGACTGGATCATAGCCCATAAATTCGGCCTTGACTGTCCATGGCCAGATCTTCGGGACCATTGATCTTTTCACCGGCTAAAAACTCAGCCTCGCTCAAAAAAGTATTGTTTTTTTCATCCTTTGACCTTCGATCCTCAGCAATTCTATGCAGAGATCAATCCCCCTCAAATTCTACAATTGAAAAGATCCTGTGACCGTTAAGCTGGGATCTACCCTTGAGGTCAGGCAGTTCCACAACAAAGGCACACTCGATAATAGTTCCGCCGATCTTCTCCACAAGCTTGACCGTCGCCCCGATGGTGCCGCCCGTAGCTATGAGATCGTCCATGATAACCACCCGCTCCCCCCTTTTGATGGCGTCCTCATGGATCTCAAGGACGTCCTTACCATACTCGAGACTGTAGGATTCGCTGATGGTTTTGTGGGGCAGCTTTCCCTTTTTTCTGACGGGAACAAACCCCACATGGAGCTGGTGGGCTAGAATGGCGCCAAATACAAAACCCCTGGCGTCGATCCCCACCACCTTGTCAATAGCCATGCTTTTATAGCGGTCAAAAAAAATGTCCGTAGTTTTCCGGTTAATGTCAGGATCCTGCATCAGAGTGGTAATGTCCCTGAAGGTAACACCCTTGATGGGCCAGCCCGGTATTGATCGTATGCTGTTTTTTATAATATCCATATGTTTCACCCGATTATTATTAGTTTTTT
>Ga0265295_1002590_pt1 | contig 28174 bp, 24 predicted proteins | sample Munlansysbiofilm_FD_192503 | JGI IMG/M metagenome (GOLD analysis project Ga0265295, IMG submission 192503) | Leachate microbial communities from a municipal landfill in Southern Ontario, Canada - Methane capture system biofilm | ecosystem: Engineered > Solid waste > Landfill > Unclassified ... | reverse complement strand
TGTTACTAAAAAAGTAGCAGGCTTTCCTGAACGTGTTGTCCGACAAGGATTCGAACCTTGACAGGCAGAACCAAAATCTGCAGTGCTACCATTACACCATCGGACAATACCGTGCGAAACGGACTGCAAAAGTAGAAAATTTTTGGATTGTCCAAAATTAATCCTGAAAATTTTACTCGGAAGGGTCGTAAGTAGCTCTGAAACAATGTCTAAAAGTTCTTGAACCCTATTTATGTGATGCGAAATATGCTTTCTGCTTGTGATTTTTGGAGGTGCTAAGCCATGCCAATAGTGTTAAAAACAACTAATTTATTATTTTTCTGGTGAAAATTTAAGGTAATTATGTACTTTCGCTTGGTGAAAATTGGTAACCTTAAAAAATTCCAAAAAGAATGAGTTTTAACAAGTTGAACAACCTGGTAGGCTGGTTGGTTTTTTTAATCGCTACTGTGGTTTATTTTCTGACCCTTGAGACCACTGCAAGCTGGTGGGATTGTGGCGAGTACATAGCCACCGCATACAAACTTCAGGTAGGTCATCCGCCCGGAGCACCGCTTTTTCAGATGCTTGGCCGATTTTTTTCATTATTGGCTTTGGGTGATGTAACCCGTGTGGCCTTGATGATAAACGTTATGTCAGCCTTGTCAAGCAGTTTAACTATTATGTTCCTGTTCTGGACAATAAGCATGCTTGCCCGCAAGATTATGATGAAAGAAGGCGAAGCAACTCCTAAGGCCAATCAATATGCCGTTATAGGTGCTGCTGCAGTTGGTGCGTTGGCTTACACCTTTAGCGATTCATTTTGGTTTTCGGCTGTGGAAGGTGAGGTTTACGCTATGTCGTCGTTTTTTACGGCGGTCACCTTTTGGGCAATCCTGAAATGGGAGCGCGTGGCCGATGAGCCGCACAACTTCCGCTGGCTGCTTTTTATCGCTTATCTTATCGGGCTTTCGATTGGCGTACATATGTTGAATTTACTGGCTATCCCGGCTATTGTATATGTTTATTATTATAAAAAATACACTGTCAACACCAAAGGCTTTGTCATTGCCGGCCTAGTCTCTTTGTTTATTCTTGGCTTTATTATGAGTGTGATTATTCCGCTCATCGTGCAGTTGGCAGGTGATTTCGAGCTGTTTTTTATCAATAGTATTGGTTTGCCATTCTCTTCCGGCACATTAATTTACTTCCTGTTGTTGATTGGCGGCATAGTTTTCGGACTTTATTATTCAATCAAAAAGGGCAAAGTAGTTTTGAATACGGTTATTTTGTCGTTTATGTTTATCCTTATCGGCTACTCCTCTTTCTTTATGCTGGTGATTCGGGCCAATGCCAATACACCGATCAACGAAAATAATCCGGATGATGCCATCACCATGTTGTCTTACCTCAATAGAGAACAATACGGCACCTGGCCTTTGCTTTATGGTCAGTATTATAACGCGCCGGTGGTGGATTATGGTGATGGAAAACCGATTTATATCAGGGACGAAAGCAAAGGAAAATATGTAATTACTGATAAAAGAACCGGTACACAGCCGATTTTTGATGATCGTTTTACTACCGTTTTCCCGCGTATGTGGAGCAACCAAAAGCCTAGTCATATCAGGTCTTATCAGTCGGTGGCGGGTCGTGGCGGTATTCCTATCCGAGTTACCAAGCCCGATGGCAGCAATGAGGTTCTTTACAGGCCAACTTTTGCTCAGAACCTGAAATTCTTTGCCAATTACCAGGTTTCTCATATGTATCTGCGCTATTTTTTCTGGAACTTTGTGGGCAGACAAAATGATATCGAAAGCCAGGGTGAAATTGAAAATGGCAACTGGATCAGCGGTATTAACTTTATTGACGCATTTCGTTTAGGCGATCAGTCTGACCTACCAAAAAGCATGGAAAATCCGGCCAGATCCAGGTTTTATTTTTTACCGCTTTTGCTTGGTTTGGCTGGTTTGTTTTACCATGTAAGCAAACATCCACGCGATAGTTGGGTGGTATTTCTGTTATTTATTTTGACGGGTCTGGCTATTATCGTCTATCTCAACCAAACTCCCTTTCAGCCTCGTGAACGTGATTATGCCTATGCTGGCTCTTTTTATGCTTTTGCGATTTGGATTGGCTTTGGTGTGTTGTTCTTGTTTGAGTTATTCTCTAAATTCATCAAAAACAAGCAGTTGACTGCTGTTTCTGTGAGCTTGATTGCGCTCTTGCTCGTTCCGGCCCTTATGGCTAAAGAAGGCTGGGAAGGCCATAATCGTTCGGGGAAAACGCCTGCCAGAGATTTTGCGATGAACTATATGGCGCAGTGCAAACCGGGTGCGGTCTTGTTTACAAATGGTGATAACGATACTTTCCCTCTTTGGTATGTTCAAGAGGTTGAGGGTTTTAGAACGGATATGCGGGTGGTAAATTATATGCTGTCATCAGGAGATTGGTATGTACATCAGTTGGGCAAAAAAGTATATGATTCCGAGAGACTTCCGCTAACGCTTACGCCGGAACAATACAACAAGGGCGTGAATGACTATGTGCCTGTAGTTGAGCGAATTCAAGGTCGTAGAGAGCTGAAAGAAGTGATAGATTTTGTTGCCAACGAAAGTACGCAGACACAGCTTCCATTGCAATCGGGCGACCGGATAAATTATATACCCACCAAGAAGCTGAAACTCACTATCGACAAAGAAGCTGTGATAAGAAGCGGAACGGTTCCGGAAAGTATGCATCACCTTATTGTGGATGAAATAACCTGGGATATCAGCCAGTCGGCCTTGTATAAAAACGATTTGATGCTGCTGGATTTGATTGCTTCAAATAATTGGGAACGCCCGATTTATTTTGCTAATCCAAACAGCGTGAGCAAGGTGTTTAATGTGGATGAATACTGCCATATGGAAGGTGTTGTGTATCGCTTTATGCCTGTTAAGGCCAAAGAATATTACAAAAATCTGGGTGGTGTTTATTCTGAAGGCTCTTATGATTTGCTGGTAAACAAAGCAAAATGGGGAAATTTACAGGATCCTGATGTTACCGTTGACCGCGAAAGCTACCGCAATTCTACTATGGTAAAACAAAGTTATATGCGTCTGGCTCAGGCTCTAATAAACGAAGGCAAAGCTGATTCAGCAGTGGCTGTGTTGGATAAAAGCATGGAGTTTTTTCCGAACGAAAAAATAACTTTTGACTACTTTATGCTGCCTTGGGCCGAGATTTATTTTGAAGCCGGAGCCAGAGAAAAAGCCGTTAAAATGGTGCGTACGCTGTCCGAACGTTATTTGGAAGATTTGGCTTATTACAGCAAATTGCCTGATAAATTTGCTTCTTTCTATGATCAATCGAGCCAGGAAGCGCTTGCTGTGTTACAACGCCTTTCGCAAATGGCTTCTGAAAATGGAGAAAAAGAACTGGCAGCCGAACTTGATGAGGCGTTTATGCAACAGATGCAATTGATGGGATATAGATAGTAACTCCTTTTATATCAAATAAAAAGCCCTGCTTAAATTATTTTAGGCAGGGCTTTTTATTGATTGAATTTCGCGGGAGCGTATCTTTTTCAGGCTATAGCTTTCGTTTTTTCCAGCCATTATACCATATATATAGTCCGGCAATCATAAATGGGATGCTCAAGATTTGACCCATATTGATGGCCATGCCAGTTTCAAATCCTACCTGAGGTTCTTTCAGAAATTCAATAAAAAAGCGTGAGCCAAAGATTGCCATAAGGAATATACCGAAGATAAAGCCCGGTTGTTTGTGCGCTATATCGTTTTTGAAAAAGCGTTGAAGCAAAAAGAAGAAGGTAGCCAGATAAACCAGTCCTTCATAAATTTGTGTGGGGTGGCGCGGGTCGGCACGCAGAGCAGGATCGGAAGAGTGTACAAACTGAAATCCCCAAGGTAAGCTGGTGATATGTCCAAAAATTTCAGAATTCATCAGGTTTCCCATACGGATTAGAAATCCGGCCAGAGCCACCACAATTACAACCCTGTCCAAAGTCCAGATCAAAGTTTTATGATGTTTTCGGGAGAAAAAATACAGGGCAATGACAATTCCAACTCCAGCGCCATGGCTGGCCAGTCCGCCTTCCCATACTTTTAGGATTTCGATGGGATTGGCTAGGTAATAAGCCGGTTCGTAAAACAAACAATGTCCTAATCTCGCGCCTATAACTGTGGCAACCAGCATATAAGTTGACAGTTCATCAAGCACTTTGATGCCCATATTATCGCGCTTCAACACCTTTTCCATGATGTAATAACCTATTACAAAAGAAGCTGCGAAAAGTGCGCCATACCAGCGAACGCCGCGATCGCCAAGCAAGGGAACCCAGTCGGGAAAAGAAAATATCTCGGGGGAAACATCCCAAACAATGAATTGTAAGATCATCTGTATTTTTTTTGCAAAAGTAAGGATTTGTTGGGAAGCCTCACTTTATTGTGGTTGTGATCCCAAAAACAAGAAATTTATCGTTTTATAAGCGCTGAAATTCAATGACAGGAAAGCCTTTCACACCCTGGCGGTTGTAGAAACCAACAAACCTAAGCTTGAAATACCAGCCATTATTATTTTGAATAATAAAATTGAATTCAGGTTTTACGATATAGTTCACGATACCACTTTCCACATCGCCTTTAACGTCTTTCCAAGTGTAGCCAATGCGGTCGGCCTGTTTGGTATAGCTGAGGTTCATGGCGGCAGCCATATCAATTTCTTCAAAAGACATGGTACTGTCAAAAGCTACTGTAGTTTCATAGGGATTGAGCAAAACGCCGGTAACCAAATACGGATAGGGATCGCCCACATCGGTGAAAAGCAAGGTGGTATATTGTGTAAACAGCAAGTCGTAAGTGTTTTTTTGTGGCTCTGGCTGTAGTTGTTTTCCGTCATCCTCGAAGGAGAAATAAACCTTGTTAAAGCCTGCTTTTTTGGTTGCGCTTGCCTGAACCGGGTTGGTATTATTCAAGTTAGAATAGCTGAAATAGTAAGTGTCGGCAACCAAACTGTCAAAGCGTATTTTCCTTTTTCCCAATAAATTCCCGGCTTCGTCATAACCTCTGTCTATTACATAAACAAGCTTTGAATATACGGTGTCAGCTTCCTGCACTTCAAACCAGTTTCCAATAGCCGTTGAGTCGGGATTACCACTCGAAGCATCGTAAATCAGTTCAAGCCCGGCGGCTGAATTAACAGCTTCAAGATCAGTTTTATCGCTTTTTCCGGCCAGCATAAAATTGGATGTATTAAGCCAAATCCGTGATCCATCCTCAGCGGCATCAAAAGCCAGGTCAAACGATTTTTTTTCGTTGATGCTTACAATTGCCGAATCGTTGAGGCTGTAATACACCTGATTTAGATAGGCTTGAACAGATCCGCTTGCCGTGATATTTGTCATGGGAATTGTGTCGGTAATCCGATCGCCTCTGTCAAAAGGTGTAACGCGTTCGTCATCTTTGAAACAACTCGTAAACGTGGCTGCCAGAATAATTAGCAAAATAAGCTTTTGGACTTTTTGCATCGCTTAGAATTTTTTGAGTGAAATATTCATCCGAACAAAATATGTACGGCCCCAGCCAACAGGGCTCGAACTACCGCCAGAGGCGTGAATTCCACCGTCTCCGCTATCGCCTTTAATGCTAACGTTAGTGTTGTCGAACAGGTTTTTTGCGCCTATTTGCAGCGTTATTCTATTTTTCCAAAGTTGCTTGCTCACGCTAATATCTAAAGTGTTGTAAGCCGAAATTATCGATTGATATACTTGATTTTCATCACCCAAAAACACTTCAGGATAGTCGCCACTATATTTGTAATACACATTAAATCGCAAATCAGTGAGCCGCCACAGGTAATTCAGCTGTGAAATTACATCAGTTGAATAAATCATGTCGTTCTCATTTATCTGTTTAAAAACGTGCTTACGACCAGTTTGGCCAAGTCCGAGTTTTACTTCCAGCCAAGGATAAATCCTGTTGTTGAAATTCAGTTGATAACCTTGTGTTATCATCTTGTCAACATTGATATAGGTGTAGATTGAAGATTCAGAATCAAGTGATAAAAGACTGATACTGTTGTCGATATTGTTATAAAAAAGGCTTAATTCTGCACCGTAATCGTAAGTGTCTTTTTCGTGTGAATAGCGCAAGGCCAGGTTAACATTTTGTGAATATTCTGCTTCCAGATTTTCGTTACCGATAATGTTGTGGTTAACGTCAACAAATTCCAAGTAGAGCTCCTTTAGCGAAGGCGATCTGAAACCCTTGCCATAAGAAGCACGAAAACTTGTTTCGGGACTGAAATCGTACTTTAGATTTATAGAATAAACCAATGGTGCTTTGTATTTGGTGTTGTAGCTGTAGCGCAAGCCGGGCTGCAACATCAGCCGTACCGATGGTTTTAGTTTTATGCTTAAAAATGCTGCGTAATCTCCGAGTTCCTGTCTCTTGTCTAAAATTCGCTTGCCAGTTCCGCTTTCGTGATTCAGATCGATGCCAAGCTGGTAATTGAAAGGGCTTTTCTCTGTGCTTTTACTAAACTCTGCCCGCAATAAATATTGATTAAATTTAGAAGTGTCTTGATCTTCCGGGCTTAAAGTCAGTGATTTATCGAGTGTAGTGAGGTCAACAAAATAGTTATTTTTTACGCGATCGTAATAAGCATAAGAAGCTATTACATTCAGATAGCGATCTTTAAAAAGTCGGGTGTTGATATCAGCTTTTGTTGTGAACCTATTTGTTTTGAAGTGGTTGTCAAAAGCAGTTTCAAAATAGGGACTCAACAAGTTTCCATTGTCCATCAAGAGTTCATTAAAATACGAAGCGCTAAGCCTGGCTTTTAGTTCTTTGTGTGCATATTGCAAGCTACCATCAGCATTGTATTGTCTTTTGGGTTTCCACTTGTTTGAGCGTCCGGTATTTTGGGCACTGTAGCCATCAAAAAAGTTACGCGCACCAGCCACACTTCCGCTCCACCTGCCTTTTTTTACAGAAGCATCTGCGCTAAAGTTATAAACGCCAACCGATTCCACATAAGCATTGGCATTGGTTTGATAGCTGGCATAATTATTTTCTTTGGTGATGATGTTGATTACACCAGCCAGTGCATTACTTCCGTAGATAACCGACATAGGTCCCTCAATGATTTCAATATGCGCCACATTGTAAAGATTGAGCTGATTCAGATCAATATTTCCATTCATCCGACCGATAACAGGAACGCCATCAACTAAGAATTTAATGTGTTCACCACTAAGGCCTTGCAGCGTAATTGCAGAGCCCAATGCACCATCATTTGACGATCGGATATTCAACTCACCAGCCATTAATTCGCTCAGGTTGCTTGAAGCGCGTTGGTCAATTTGTTTGGCGCCAATTACCTTTATCCGAAAAATGGATTTATCAACAGCCTGCGGCGTATATTGTCCTGTAACTACCACTTCGTCAATATTATAGGTGAGTGGTTTTAGCTTTATTTTAAGGTGTTTTCCAGGGAAAATCGTATCGTAAAGTTTCTGATAACCTACATAACTGATTGTAAAAACTCCTTTTTCTTTCAATGGATTCTCAACAAAACCGTTGATATCTGTAACACCTGAAATTTGGGATTGACTTTTAGTCGATTCGAAAAGCACATGTGCAAAAGCAATCGCTTCGCCATTACGGCTATCGTTGATAGTAATGCCCGCTTTTTGGCTAAATCCGTGAAGGAAAAAGCCAAAAAGCGTAGCAAATAATAGGATAGTTTTTTTAGAAATAAGCATCTGTTACCTGATGATCAGCTTTTGGGTAAACGTTTGCCCTTCAGTAGCTAAACGAACAAGGTAAAGTCCTGATTGGAAATGATCAAGTTTCAACTCTAATTGGCCGTCAGCTATAGTTTTTTTGGTATTAAACACTTCTTTTCCAGCTAAATCATAAATATGAACTTCAGCTAATGAAGTGGATAAACCACTAACAGCAATACGAATTTGATTTGTTGCCGGATTGGGAACGATAGACATGCTGTTGTTAGAAGTTAGCGTTTCATCTATCGAAACCAGCGAAATCAATTCTTTGGTAAACACTGTTTTTCCTTCACTTGTACCACTAAAATAAGTGGGAACAAATTTATAGACATCGCCTTTTAAGTTTTGAACAAAATAAACGGTAGAATCTTCAATGCTATAACCGAAAGTACTCATATCGAAGTATTTCCAGTCGTGTCCTATCTGTGATTTCACATCTTCCATAAGTTTTGAGCTCCAATCCCGATAATTATCTGTTACAGGATAGTGTTTATTGGCCAGCACACCAGCATTGCTAAGTACACCTACCACAACATAAGGAGATGGATTGCCGTCCAGATCGTAAACCGTAGCTGAATAACGGCTAAAAAGTAAATCCCAGCTGTTTTGTGCCGGCTCGCGATCAATAAGCGTTTTGGTAGTGAGATTATAATAGACAAATAGCTTATCCTCATAAGGTGTTACATCAAGTATTTCGCGTTGTTCTCTAATACCGAAAAGATCTGCGAAAACAAAAGTATAAGTGTTATTTACTGAGTTTTTGTTTTTAATCCAGAGCTTTTTCATAGCGCCATTGGAAAGAGTAATAATATAGATTGAATCTCCGACGACATCATGCGTTACCATATTATAAACGCCCCAACCATAATCGGGATGGTCGAGCGAATTGCGGTTAAAAGCACCTTCTTCCCAGATAGTATCTGAATTGTTGAGCTGCTTCCAGGTAGCCATTCCGGTAGTGTCGATGGCATTCCAGCTTGCAGTGTCGCCATTTTCATAAGTAACTAATTTTGTGCCTATTCCACCATTGATGATGATGCCGGCACTCCATTTTGTGGTGTAAAAACCAATGTCCCAGTTGTTGCGCTCGGCAGTTGCCACCACGCCATTTTCTAAGCTGTAAAAAACATCGTTGGCATAGCCGCTGCCCATGCTCACGCTATCGGCCTCCGGATTGCTATAGGCAAAAGAGGAAGTTAGAATAAATGATAAAAGAAATAAGTAATTGAATTTCATAAAGTTAAAATTTTGTTTGAGGTATAAATTTATTGAGTTATCGTATCCTATCTGGTAGAATAGCTGGCTACAACCAAATAACTATTCAATTGAAATCAGTAAAAAAAGGAAACTTAAGATAAGAAAGCTTAAAGTAAGGTAGGAGGGCCGCGTAAAGTGCCTGACAAACTCATTTGCAGGACTTTATATCTCGAAATAAAACGCAACACAGAAACGTAATGGGAGTTTAGAATATGTTTTTGCGCTTCTTTTCGTAAAACTCCGGCATGAACGCTAGAAAATCCACCATCAGACTTATCAGCAACTTTGAATGGCTTAAAACTGATCGTTTTACCGTCATCTTTGGATTTTGGTTTGGTGAAGGGATTGTGCGTATCAAAATAATTAACGCCAAAAATCACCTGTTGATGATAGGTTATTAAATCTCCAATAACCATCCAAAAGATGGCAAAGGCCATCAGCATTTCGATGAATTTGGAAACTTTTTTTTCTGGCATTAGTTTGATTAAATAGCTTTTGCAAAAGTAGTTAAAATAAAAAGACCGGCTTTACAATGTGAATATTTTGTAAAGCACGAGTCTATGTGATTTTTTCGCCTTATGCAGTTGATCTATATCATTAAAACCTAGAACAAGTGGCTCAGGTAGCTTTCTGCCTTTTAGTTAAAAGCCTTTTTTAACTGATCTACCCATTTTTTTATTCTGTCGTCAGATTTATCAGCCTGCTGGTGTTCGTCGATGACCAAGCCTACAAATTTGCCATCTTTTTCTGCGGTTGAGAAGTAGAAATCATAACCTTTTTTAGGCCATTCGCCTACTACAACAGATTTATCGGGAAGGCGGCAATAAAGTGTTCCGAGGCCGTCAACAAAGCTTTCCGGATACTCTTCCTGATCTCCAAGTCCGAAAATAGCTACTTTTTTGCCTTCGTACTTCACCTCATTCAGGCTGTCGATGAAATCTTCCCAATCGTCCTGCATATCACCGATGCCCCAGGCCGATGTGCCAAAAATCAGGTTGTCATACTTCTGTATTGTTGCTACATCAGTTTCGCTGATATCGTGCAGATGGGCATCTTTGCCGAGTGCTTTTTTAATTTTTTCTGCGATAGATAGTGTTGATCCTCCGGTAGATCCGTAAAAAATTCCTACTGGTTTCATAATTACTTATTGATTATATTCTATTAAAACGCCCGTTTTCAGGCGCTAAACTATGCTGCTAATTGTTATTTAGATTAAATATAAATTTACTGCAAATTTACTGCATAGTTTAACAATTACAAGTGAAAAAGGTTTAGCCGGGCTGTGATATCGTTTGCAAACCTTTGCATAAAGGCTTTAATAAAAAATAAAACCCAATGAGGTTTGGCTTGGTAAGCTGGCTGCTTATTAAGAACCTTGAATTTCTTCCATTTTAATATGCTGGTTCAAAATAGCATAAACCGTTAGTCCTGAAACAGTTTTGATGCCGAGTTTACGCGTAATGTTTTTGCGGTGCGTCATTACAGTATGTGTGCTGATAAAAAGCCGATCGGCTATTTCATTGTTGGTATTGCCTAGCGCTACCAGTTTCAAAATACTTAACTCCCTTTCACTCAGCGTATAATTATCTGTCTCGGTCTGTGAAGTTCCAAGTTGCTGCATCACCTTTTCCATGGTTTTGAACAACTCATGCCGATCGCCATCCAGGTTGAGCAGGTTATCGAATTTGCTTTTGGTCTGGGTTGACACTCCATTGGAAATCAGGCCAATATAAATCGGATTGAAATCACTTTCGGGATCTCGGGGCAGTGTAATCATAGTTGGAATCAACAAGGGGTTTATCATAATCAGCGTGGGATGAAGCCTGTTGATATGCTTTTCCAGATCGTCAAGCGGTGTGTCGATTTCCTCAAGCCGATAAGGATTTCCCAAGTTGCTGAGCATGGTTTTCAGACCTTCACGAATCAAGAAAGAAGGTTCGATCAATAAAATACACAATCGGTTAAGCATTGCTTGATAGCTTGTTAAGTCGTTTACGAAGTGCTTTTTCCATATTTTCAACGATGGGCACCAAAATTAAATCCTCAATATGGCCGTGGTTGTTCAGGTCGCGTTCCAGCTCAAAAATATCATGCAAAATAACATTGAGCAGTTTATTGTTTTTGGAAGTTGGCAAATACTTGATGATGATGTTTTTAAGATCGAAAAGCTTGGCTTCAACATCGCCGTGGTCTTCTTCGTATTCCAGAATGGAATATTTACTAATTTCGTGCAGCTCTTCCACTGTTGAAGCAGGATTGTCAAGGATGTTTTCAAGCGAAATGACATAAGGATAGACACGCTGCTCCTCTTTGTTGATGTGGGTTGTGAGCTCATGCTGGTAGCTGTCGAAAAAATCTTCAAGTAGTTTTTTGTGTGAATTTTGCAGACTTTCTTCCTGGGTAATTTGACGAATGTTTTGCCCAATTTCGGGAATTTTTAAATCCAGGTAATAGGCATGGGTTTTCTGGAGGTAATCAATCAACATGCTGGCCTTAAAACTTTGTAGATGCCGTACCGGAAAGTAGGATGGGTCGTGAAAAGTATTGACAATTTCCAAAAAAAAGTCGATGTTCAGCGCGTGATCCAGGCAAACGGTTTCAACCGAACGCTCGCCAAACCCCAGGTGAATATCAAAACGGTTTAAAATGGGCAGTAGGTGGTGATTCAGGTGAATGACCTCCGCCATTTTCATATCTTTATTGATGCGCATAAGTGGCTGTAATATAGTTTAATAGAGTTTGTATTTCTGATTTCAATTATTGAAATGAATACAATTTACTAATTTAAAGACTTTCTACAAAAGTAACCAATTTATAGAGAATCAGCCCAGTTGTCAATCACTTCAAAGTTAGCTGTTTTTGGATTGAATGAAAATTCATGATTCTCAAAAGTGTTGGAATTCAGTATTTTAGTTAGATCAAATTGCTGTTGATTAATTGTTTTAAACCATTGTTTTTTGTTCAGGTAGGCAGCCAGGTATTCTTGCTCTGTCTGCCCGGGTGTAGGTACAAGCCAGGCAGTTCGGCCTAAAGCTATCAGATCCATTATACTGGAATAGCCAGCCCGTGCAACGATGGTTTTGGCGCGCTGAATCAAGGTCGAAAATGTTTGATCATCTGCATGGTCGTAGGCCAGCAAGTTTTTGCTGAGGTGATAAGCTGCTGAATTCATGCCAGGTACACCTCTGAGCAGACAGAAGCTTGCCGGTATTTTTGCGCTTTGTGCTATTATTTTTTCTTCCAGCAGACTGCGTTGTGGTTCGGGGCCCGAAAGCAGAAACAGTATATCAATGTCTTTTTCGAGATTTTGATCGGAAAGCGAAAACCGACTTTGCACTCCTATATAATAGGTGTTTAAATTCTGAAGAGCCGGAAACGATAATTTCCCTGAAAGCCTTGGTTCGTGCAAGCTATCCGGAATCCAAAGCTGATCAAAACGCTTGATATAGTGGGTGTTAATTGCGTCCACGAGTGGTTTTAAAAATAGCCAAAAAGCTGGAATGCGTATATGCAACTGATGCGTGATAAAAACTGAGGGCACTTGATTGGTGTATGCGCCAAAGCGGTTGTCGGAAATCAAACCATCAATTTTTTGATTGATGATAATCTTTTCTACAAATCGATGGTCTTTTTTAAATGATTTTAGCGCTTTGGGTACACTGCGAAGCATCTGAAAAACCTGTGTGTTGCTGCGGCTATATTGAGGTTTGAAGCCCGGAAACCTTATAAATTTCAAATGGGGAAAATAGTTTTGCAAAAATTTTAATCCAGCACCATCGGCTGCAACTACCACACGATGGCCTCCCGCATCAAGCCTTTTGATGATAGGAACCATCCGGCTGGCATGTCCGAGACCCCAATCCAAGGGGCAAATTAAAATTGACTTTTGAGCGGGCAAATTTTTACTTTTAAGCAAATATACGGGATTTCCCAGCTCTTGCCCTTGCTTTTCTTTGTGTTAAAAGAATGCCTCCTGCGAAAATTAGAGTCAATTTTTGCCATTCGATGGGCAAATTACATATTTTAGATTATTTTTGGCCTCGCATGACAGACCAACTCCTATATCAGATCGGATTGACTTTAATGCCTGGCATTGGCGATGTGTTGGGCAAAAAGCTTGTTGCCTATTGTGGCGGTCCGGAAGCCGTTTTTAGAGAAAAACGCGCCAGCTTAGAGAAAATTCCCGGTATCGGTCAAGCAACTGTTAGAAGTATTTTAAGTCATAAAGTGCTTTTGCGCGCTGAGGAAGAAGTGAATTTTATTCAAAGAAACGCTATTCAGACTCTTTTTTATCTCGATAAAGCCTATCCGAAACGCTTGCAGCATTGCGCTGATAGCCCGATGATGCTCTATTATAATGGCAATGCCGAGCTCAACGCACAAAAAGTGATTGGTGTTGTTGGAACACGCAATGCCTCTGAATACGGAAAACGTTTATGCGAACAGCTTATAGATGACTTGAAAGATGAAAATATTTTGGTGGTTAGCGGATTGGCATACGGAATTGATGTTTGCGCACATCGGGCAGCCCTCAAATTTAATATCCCTACCGTCGGTGTGATGGCGCATGGTCTGGATCGCATTTATCCTTTTACGCACAAAAGTGTGGCGGTTAAAATGCAGGAAAATGGTGGCTTGCTAACGGAATTTATGAGTAAGACCATTCCCGACAGGGAAAATTTTCCCAGGCGAAACCGCATTGTAGCTGGCATGGTGGATGCGCTTATCGTGGTGGAGTCGGCCAAAAAAGGGGGTGCACTTATCACTGCTGATATTGCCAATTCGTATAACCGTGACGTGTTTGCATTCCCCGGGAGGGTGGGAGATACCTATAGCGAAGGCTGTAACTTTTTGATTAGAACCAACAAAGCAGCCATGATTGAAAGTGCTGTAAACCTTAAATATATTATGGGTTGGCAATCGGACAACAAAAAAAACGCTGCCAAACAAACACAGTTATTCAGAGAGTTTTCAGAAAACGAACAAAAGGTGATGGATGCCTTTAATGGTAACGATTTTTGTGATTTAGACCATTTTTTGATTAGCACAGAACTTAGCGCTTCAAAACTGGCAGGCGTCCTGTTGGGGCTTGAATTTGAAGGAATTTTAGTGGCCTTACCCGGAAAACGTTATCAAAAAGCCAATTAATTGGAGGTGTTGCTGCTTTCAGTTTTAGTGTTGATGGCTTTTACAGCAAAAAGGCCGGACATTAAAATAATGCCAATACCAAACAGGATAAGGATAATATCTTCTTTAGTGAGAAAAGCGAAGTAATAAAAACCCATAAAAAAGCTGGTTGTCCCAATGCCTGTAAGGGAATCGATCATTCTATTTTTTCGAAACTTCCCCATGCCGGTAAAAAAGCCCATCACGATAGCAAAAAACAAACTAGTCAAGGGCAGGGTGTAAAGAAATAATGGAGCTGGCACTTTGGCAAATAGGCCCGCATCAAATAACGGAACAGCCAGTGTACTAAACCCTAAAGCTATTATAATGGCGTAAATAATACCATCAATAGGTCCTTTGAAATGTCTTTTCTTGAGAAATATATAGCGCAATACGACAAAAATACCCACTTGAGATCCAAAGCCGATAACTACAAAGGAATAAAAAACGCTCCGCTTCAAACTATTTAACCCGTCAAGTTCCAATATGCTTATTATGAAATCAATAGCAATAAAAAAGACAATAGATAACAAGCCGAGGGCATATGCCTGATACAGATATTTTGTGGTTTTGAGCTGAAATTTTTGTTTGATATAAAGCACAAACAAGCTTGCTAGTATGGGAGCCTGTATGTAACTTAAGATTGTAGAAATAGCCATTTGAGGTTGGTTTTAGTGAAAAGATGCTTCAAAAATACAATTTTATGGAAGCCAAAAAGGAAAAATCAACAAGAATTTTAAGATTAGGTTGGTTTTTCAGCAATTCCTTACCCATTTATGTGCTGTTACACGGGTAATAATTCTATTTTTGTGAGCTATAGAAGTAATTATCAATAAATCCCCGTGTCAAAAAAAAATACCGAATCTTTGATTAAAGGCCGCGTCATTCGTTCCACCGGAAGTTGGTACACGGTGATGTCTGCTGATAATATAATACGCGATTGCCGGCTTCGGGGCAAATATCGGTTGCAAGGGCTGCGAACCACAAATCCTGTAGCGGTTGGCGATTTGGTTTTTTTTAAGATAGAACCCGGTAAGGAAACAGGAGTCATCGAACAAATTGAAGATAGAACCAATGTAATTGTCCGGAAATCAACCAATTTGTCCAAAGCAGCACATATTATTGCTTCAAATCTTGATCAGGCACTGTTGGTGGTGACAATCGATCAGCCCAGAACTTCAACCGGTTTTGTTGATCGCTTTTTGGCCACTACAGAGGCGTATCATTTGAAGTCAACGCTGATATTTAATAAGATCGACCTCTATACACCAGCCCAAATGGAAGAGCTCAGGCTGTTGAAAAACGTCTATGCAACAATAGGTTATCAGGTTTTAGAAGTTTCGGCAGAGACGGGGCAAAACCTTGATCAGCTAAAAGCTTTGATGAAAGATAAGGTGAGTTTGTTTTCGGGGCATTCCGGTGTTGGAAAATCAGCGCTAATCAATGCCATTGATAGCGGTTTAAATATTCGTATTGGCGATATTTCTGCGGCGCATCATAAGGGAAAACATACCACAACTTTTGCGGAAATGCATCCACTTTCGTTTGGTGGCTGGATCATTGATACACCTGGCATCAAAGAGTTTGGGCTTTATGATTTGGAGAAAGAAACACTGGCACAGCGTTTTCCGGAGATGCGCAAAAATATGTCGGAATGTCGATTCGCCAATTGCACCCACCGCAGTGAGCCTGGATGTGCGATAAAGCAAGCGGTTGAAAATGGTCAAATTGCTGCTTTTCGGTATAAAAATTATTTGAATATGATGTCTGATGAAGTGTCAGATTAAATTTTGTGATTATGATAGCAAAACAGATGATAACAGATGGGGTAATACCGCTAAAAACCAGTGAGACCGCCAGAAATGCCCTGAGTTGGATGGAAGATTTACGGGTGATGCATGTGCCGATTGTCAACGAAAGTATCTTTTTAGGTCTGCTTTCCGAGTTCGATCTGTACGACTCCAAAGATTTAGACGCACCTATTGGCAGCCTTGAATTATCACTGAATGCACCTTATGTATATGACTATCAGCATATATTTGATGCGCTAAAGGTGATGCATGCACATAAATTGAGCCTTGTTCCGGTTTTAGATCAACATCAGAACTATTTGGGATGTATCACTTTGCAATCCTTGCTGGAACACTTTGCAGCCTCTTTTTCGGTTTCGGAACCGGGCGGTGTAATTGTGCTAGAAGTTAGTGCACGTGACTTTGTGCTTTCAGAAATTGCGCGCATTGTAGAATCCAACGACGCTAAGATCCTCAGCTTTTTCACCCAATCCGAGCCAAACTCCATGCGTTTGCAGTTATCCTTAAAAGTAAACCGTATAGATATCGAGCCGATTCTTCAAACTTTTAACCGTTTTCAATATGATATAATTGCCTCATTTAGTGAACAAAACGACCAGGACGACCTGCGTGAACGGTATGATTCACTGATGAATTACCTGAATATATGAGACAATATCTGCTGCTTTTCGTAATCGTTCTTTGGCCTGTTTTTGTGTTAGCACAGGCGATAGCCATTGGCGATGAAAACTGCGAAGGGCAGCGCGACAGGGTGGTTATTGTAGGTCAGATTCAGCTTGAAGGAAATGATGTGACGCGCGATAAAATTGTGCTTCGTGAGATGGAGTTTCAAAGCGGTGATACGCTGTTGCTTAGCAAATTGTGTGCAATGTCGAAGCTTAGCAAGGAGAATTTACTCAACCGCTCATTGTTTAATTTTGTGTATATCGACCTTCTTGCAGCTGAAAACAGCATGGTTGTAGATGTAAAGGTGCGGATGATTGAGCGCTGGTATGTTTGGCCGCTGCCCATTTTTGAGCTTGCCGACCGAAATTTTAATGCCTGGTGGGATAGTCGGGATTATAGCCGTGTAAATTATGGTGTTTTTATTACGCACAATAATTTCCGCGGCCGGATGGAAAAGCTCAAGCTATTGCTGCGAGCCGGTTACAACCAGGATTATTCGCTTTTATACGAAATTCCATATCTCACCAAAGAACAAAATATTGGTGTAGGCATCCAGGCTGGGTTTTCCAGAAGCCGTGAAATCAGTTACGAGACTTTTGACAATAAACAACTTAACTATAAAAACGAAGATGCTTATGCCCGTGAAGCTTTTTACCTAAAACTGATGGCCAGTTATCGAATTGGCTATCGCTTGTTGCATCAAGTATATCTGGGCTACGAAAACTTTAAATTTTCAGATACCATCACCCAGCTCAACCCTCAATTTATGGGAATGCAAACGGGCAGCGAGTCGAAGTTTTTTACGCTGCTTTACCTGTATAAACAAGATTTCCGCGACAGCAAACCTTACCCACTCGATGGTCATTATTTCGATTTTGAATTTTCAAAATATGGCTTTGGACTGCTCGAAAAAGCACCAGATTTCTATTACCTGAAAGCTACTTTTGATTGGTATAAACCACTTTCAAAACGTTGGTTTTGGGCCAGTAATGTCACTGGAAAGTTCTCCGGAGGCGAGCAGCAACCTTATTACCTGCAAAGGGGGCTTGGTTTTCAAAATGACTTTGTGCGATCGTATGAGCTGTATGTAATTGACGGAACCGATTTTGGGCTTTTTAAAAATAACTTGAAATTCAACCTGATAAAACCAAAAACACGAACCATACCCTTGATTCCCAGCGAGAAGTTCAGTAAAATTCACTACGCACTTTATGTAAATCTTTTTCTTGATATGGGTTATGCGCACCAAAAATATCATGATAAAACCAATTCTCTTACCAACGATTTGCTTATTGGAACTGGTGTTGGTCTCGATTTGGTTACCTATTACGATTTGGTTTTCAGGCTCGAATATTCACGTAACAAAATGAATGAATATGGGTTTTTCATTCATTTCACAGCACCCATTTAGGCTAATAATAAGATTTTTTATTTTGATATTGACAGTTGTTATTTTCACGAAAAGCATTGATTTTATATGATTTGTAAACTGTAAATTTTGTTAAATGCCTTTTCAAATCCATTAAAATTCGTAATCTTGCGGCTTAAAGCAAAACCATACTTTTGTAGTTGATGAATATTGCACTTTACGGTAAAAGTTTTTCGGTTGATAGAAGCGCCTACCTGCGTCAGTTGGTGGACGGCCTTCGTAAAAATGGTGTAAAACTGGCAGTTTATAAGCCATTTTACGAGTTAATAAAACCTCATATTTTTCCTGCAGAACACGATATTGTTATTTTTTCAACCCATGACGAATTGGTTGCTTTTGCAGATATGGTTTGTTCTGTTGGTGGCGATGGAACGCTGCTTGACACGCTGCCTTTAATTCGCAACAGCAATATTCCGGTAATAGGCATCAATATGGGCAGGTTGGGTTTTTTGTCGAGTATCTCAAAGCAGGAAATAGACCATGCAGTAAATCAATTGATTGCAGGGAAATACACTTTGGAGAAACGCTCGCTGATTCAACTTAAAAATCCGCCAGATCTTTTTCCTGTCATCAATTATGCACTCAACGAGCTTACGATATTTCGCAAAGAAACCACCTCATTAATTGTGGTGCAAGTGTATGTGGACGATCAATTCGTTAATGCCTATTGGGCTGATGGATTGATTGTTGCCACGCCGACAGGATCAACGGCTTACTCACTAAGTGCAGGTGGCCCGATTTTAACGCCTCATTCCGCCAATTTCGTTATCACGCCTATTGCCACGCACAATTTAAGCGTTCGCCCCATCGTTATACCCGACGATAGTGTAATCAAACTGCGGGTTGTTGGCAGACATACCACTTACACCCTAAGTATGGATTCGCGCATGGCCGAAATGGATGATACAGTGGATATTGTAATCCAAAAAGCACCTTTTTCACTTAACATGGTCGTTATGGAAGGAAAGGATTTTTTTGGAACCATTCGTGATAAATTGCTTTGGGGGTTAGACGTGAGAAATTAAATCATGGGTTTAGTTGAAAAAAATGATAATTTTGCAAATCGGAAGCGTATGTTTAAATAATTGTAAATCAGCAAGTTTTGATTTTATTTTGAGTAGCTTTTAAACATGCAATTATTCCCAAAGCTTATGAGTAAATCATTTTCGTTATTAAATATATTGCTGATTGTCAGTATGATGTGCTTCGTTGTGCCCTCATCCCAAGCCCAAGATCTAGAAGTAGGTTTATTTGGTGGTGCTGCCTATTACCTTGGTGACATCAATCCCGGAAAGCAATTTAACGAAGCTCAACCGGCTTTTGGATTGATAGCCCGCTACAATGCCACTACGCGTTGGGCATTCAGATTTAGTGCGACTACTGCGGAGGTAACTGCACAGGACGCTGTTGTTAAGTTTAACGAAGCCAGAGGTTTAGCTTTTAAAACAAGGATAAATGACTTTGCCGCTATTGCTGAGTTTAATTTCTTCGACTATTTTACCGGAAGTAAACGCGATTATGTGACACCTTATATCTTTGGCGGAATTTCAATATTTCAGTTTTCACCTAAAGCACTTGATGGAACTGATTTGCAGTCTATTGGAACAGAAGGTCAATATACACCAGATCCTATATCGGGCGAACGTGTTGGTCCTGAGCCATATAATAAAGTATCGTTTTCCATCCCTTTTGGGGTAGGAGTAAAATACAGCCTTGGGAAACGTGTTGGTTTAGCCGTGGAATGGAGGATGCAGAAAGCCTTCACCGATTATATTGACGATGTGAGTACAAATTATGCCAATGTGACTTCTACTGTGAAACCTTATGCTGATCCCACAGAAAAATTTGATGCAGACATGCAGCGTGGTGACAAAGAAACCAACGATTGGTATAGTTTTGCAGGTATCACGCTTACCTACAAATTCAATTTGATTGGAAAGCAAAAGTGTGAAAATTTTAATTCAACGAATCATTGGTAAAGCAATATGGCGGCAGATAATATCATCAGTTTGAAGGAAAAGATTGACCTGGAAAGGCTTCCGAAGCATATTGCCATAATTATGGACGGCAATGGCAGGTGGGCCAAGTCAAAAGGAAAGCCACGGGTGTTTGGCCATCAAAGCGGTGTCACCTCTGTGCGCGAAGCTGCCGAATCTGCTGCTGAGCTGGGCGTGTCTTACCTTACCTTGTATGCTTTTTCAACAGAAAACTGGAAACGTCCGCTTTTTGAGGTAAATGCATTGATGCGCTTGCTGCTACAAACCATTAAGGATGAGGTAGTCACCCTAAATAAAAATAATATCCGGCTCAATGCGATAGGCGATCTAAATAGTTTGCCAAAGCTCAATCGTGAGCATTTGCAGAAAGCTATTGAAGAGACCAGGCACAACGACAGGATGACCCTGACGCTGGCTTTGAGCTATTCAAGCCGTTGGGAAATTGTGGAGGCAGCCAAAAAACTTGCCGAGCTGGTAAAAGCCGGCGAATGTGAGCCTGAAAATGTAGATGAGCAATTTTTTGAAAGCTTGCTGACTACAGCTGGAATGCCTGACCCTGAGTTGCTTATCCGCACCAGTGGCGAAAGCCGGATAAGTAATTTTATGCTGTGGCAAATTGCATATGCCGAGCTGTTTTTTAGCCAAAAATTTTGGCCTGAATTCAGAAAAGAAGACTTATACGAAGCTATTTTGGATTACCAATGCCGCGAAAGGCGTTTTGGGAAAACCAGTGAACAAATAACAAAGAAGAAATAATAAGTAATGAGGAGAAATGAATTGCCATTTTCAAAGTGGGTGCTAATATTTTTCTTACTGTTAGCTTTATCTTTTGCAGGAACGCAATCCGCGCTGGGTCAAATTCAGATAGGCTCTGATTTATCAGCCTTTGACTATAGCAAACCAAAAGAATACGAAATTGGAGGCATCACTGTTGAAGGGATTAAATACTTGGATAACAATGTGTTGATTATGCTTTCGGGGCTTACGGTTGGCGAAAGAATCCGCGTCCCGGGTGATAATATTACCGATGCCCTTCGTAAATTGTGGGACCAGGGCTTGTTTGAAGATGTTGCTATCTATGCCACTGAAATTGTCGGAGACAAAATATTTCTGGAAATCCAGCTTAAAGAAAGGCCGCGCGTTTCCAAATTCTCTTTTGAAGGTGTTCGTAAAGGAGAAGCCGATGACATTCGTTCAAAAATAAACCTTACCCGCGGCGATGTGGCTACCGACCATCTCTTTATGAGAACGAAAAATATTATCAAAGATCACTTTTACGAGAAAGGTTATCTGGATACAGAAGTAACTATTGAACAGAAACCTGATGAAGCCCGTGAAAATTACGTCGATATGCTTATCAAAGTTGATAAAAACTCGAAGGTAAAAATCGGCGAAATCGCTATTAATGGTAACAAAGATTTTACCGATGATCAAGTGAAGGCATTCATGAAAGAAACCAAGCAAAGAGGACTTTTTATGCCATTAGAACCACTTGGACCTCTGGTTGTTAATACAACATGGGAACTAGTTAATCTGAGAATTTTTCCTGCCTTACAAGGTATTGAGTCTTATTTTACAGAGAGTTATAAGTTACGCATCTTCAAAAGCTCAAAATTTATTGAAGATAACTACAAAGCCGACAAGCTTAAAATTGTTGAAAAATATAATCAGAAAGGCTATCGCGATGCTATCGTGCTGTCAGACAGCATGTATCGTTTGCCTGACAGTACTTTAGGGATTAAAATTACTATCAACGAAGGCGAACGCTACTATTTCCGTAATATCAACTGGGTTGGCAATACCAAGTACGAAACGGTATTTCTGTCCTCCATTTTAGGTATTCAATCAGGAGACGTATATAATAAGGAGTTGCTGACAACGAACTTGTCTTATAATCCTAATGGCCTTGATATTAGCTCTTTATACATGGATGATGGTTATCTGTTCTTTCAGGCAGATCCCGTTGAGGTTTTGGTAGAAAATGATTCTATCGACTTGGAAATCAGGATTCGAGAAGGCAAACAAGCACGCATCAGCAATGTTAGCGTGAAGGGCAATACAAAAACCAACGACCACGTGGTGATTCGTGAGTTGCATACCAGGCCTGGCATGCTCTTCAGTAGAGCAGATATCATTAGAACCACGCGCGAGCTGGCAAACCTGCGCTATTTCAATCCCGAAACTATTGCACCCGATGTGCAACCTAATATGGCTGACGGAACGGTTGACATTATTTATGGAGTAGAAGAAACATCAGCCGACCAGATTGAGCTGAGTGGCGGTTGGGGTTATGGCAGAATTATCGGAACCCTGGGTTTGTCATTTAATAATTTCTCGCTTCGCAATACCTTTAAAAAGAAGGCCTGGCGACCAATTCCATCTGGCGACGGCCAAAAATTGAGCGTTAGATTGCAAACCTACGGCAAAGGTTATCTAAGCTATAGCCTCTCATTTACAGAACCTTGGCTAGGTGGCCGTAAGCCAACCTCGCTCACAGTTTCTTATTTTCACTCCCTCTATTCAAACGGGCTGGCAAAATCTGATACGAATAGAGCTTCGTTTACCATCAACGGACTCACCGTTGGAGTCGGAAAACGTCTCACCTGGCCTGATGACTTTTTTACCTTATATCAGGCAGTAAACCTCATGCGCTACGACTTGAAAAACTATTCCCAGATATTTACGGTTGGAACTGGGACAGGATTTTTTAATGTGTTTAGCTACAATATCGTATTTGGCCGTAATTCAATCAGTCAACCGATATTTCCGCGCTCCGGCTCCGATATCAATATCTCGCTTGAGCTAACACCACCCTATTCAGCCTTTAGCGGTAAAGATTACAGTACACTCGACGAGAATGAAAAGTACAAGTGGGTGGAATACCACAAGTGGAAGTTGAATACCTCGCTCTATATTGAAACGGCTCCAAAATTGGTGCTGGCTACACGCCTCAAGTTTGGATTCTTGGGCTATTACAATTCCGACATTGGAGTAACGCCTTTCCAAAGATTTTACCTCGGCGGTGATGGACTTTCTGGCTACAATAACCTCGATGGCCGCGAAATCATTGGCATGCGTGGGTATGGAAACGAAACCATCACACCCTATTATTACAAAGACCGTAATATTGGTGGAAATATTTATAGCAAATATACCCTCGAACTGCGCTATCCGCTTTCGCTCAATCCCAGTGCTACCATATACGCACTTGCTTTTGTGGAAGCAGGAAACTCCTGGCTGGGATTCGATAACTTCAATCCGTTTGATGTAAAACGTTCGGCAGGAGCTGGTGTCAGGGTGTTTTTGCCTATGTTCGGAATTTTGGGACTTGACTGGGGTTATGGCTTCGACGAAATCCCCGGATTACCTGACGCCAATGGCAGCCAGTTCCATTTCTCAATTAACCAATCGCTTGATTAAAAATTTTGGCAGGCTTTTTGGATATGAGTGCAAATAAATTATAATTAAAACTTATAGCAATGAAAACAAAATTAACAATGGCCGCAGTTTTGGTGTTTCTGCTTGCAGCAATGATGCCAACACAAGCTCAGAACCAGCGGTTTGGATATGTGGACACTGAGTATATTTTAGAAAATATTCCGGAATATAAGGATGCACAAGATGAACTAAACACGCTCTCCGCAAGGTGGGAAAAGGAAATTAAGGCCAAATACGATCAGGTGGAAAAAATGTACCGCGACTATCAAACGGAATCAGTTTTGCTTCCCGAAGATATGAAACGCAAACGCGAAGAAGAAATCATCGCCAAAGAAAAAGAAGCTAAAGATCTTCAAATGAAGTATTTTGGTCCCGAAGGTGATTTGTTCAACAAGAGAACAGAACTCGTGGAACCCATTCAGGAAAAGGTGTTTAACGCCATTCAAAATATTGCCGAAACACGTAACTATGCATTCGTTTTTGATAAAGCATCAGGTGCTATGATGTTGTATGCCAGCGATAAATTTGATATTAGCGACGATGTTTTAGACGAAATTGGCAATGTGATGCAAACCGTAAGGCGCGAAGACAGGCGATAAGATAAGTTAAAGCATGTTAAGCGTTTAGGTAGGCAGCATTTTTTCGATAGCAAATGGAATAATTTCTCTACATTTGCGGCTTAAAATTGAAGTATTAATCTCCAGAAAACACAAAATGAAAATTTTATCAAAATTAGTATTATTGGTTGCTTTAGTTAGCATGGGAACATTTGCTACTGCTCAGAATTTGAAAATCGGTTATATCGATTCAAATGAAATCATGGGGCTGATGCCCGAGCGTGATACGATCGAAATTAATCTGGCAAAGTTCGAGAAACAACTCGAGAACGAATTGCGTGCAATGGCAAATGAATACCAGACAAAATTAGGCGATTATCAAAATAACCTGGCAACCATGTCAAACCTGATTCGTCAATCTAAAGAAAAAGAATTGACTGATTTACAGCAACGTATCCAAGATTTTCAGCAAAATGCTGATGTTGAATACGGCGAAAAAAGAAACGAACTGCTTACTCCGCTCATCAACAAAGTGAAAAAAGCTATTGAAGACGTGGGCAAAGAAAACAGTTATACCTATATTATGGACTCAGCCACTGGCGTTCTGTTGCACATTGGCACTGGAGCTGACAATGTAACAGCCAAAGTTAAAGCCAAATTGAACATCAAATAAATTGCCTTTTAAGACACAAAAAAAAGCCATTCGATTTTCGGATGGCTTTTTTTGTGACATTTTTTTTAAAAACCTCCGAAGGTTTTCAAAACCTTCGGGAGTTAAAAAATAGATACTTTAAAATAAATAATGTACTAAATACGTCATAACAAACAAAAAAAGTATATTTGCAGCCTAAACGTATTTATTTGGGATGGCAAATCAGAAGGAAACTAAAAAGGAAGCAATTTTAAAAGCAGCAAAAGCTTTGTTTTGGCGGCATGGCCTCAGGCGGGTTAGCATAGTGGAGATTTGCGCCAAGGCGAAGGTCAGTAAGATGACCTTTTATAAATATTTTGCCAATAAGGAAATCCTAGCCGAATACCTGATTACGGAAATGCTGACTGATTGGCACAACGAATACCGGACAGTGATGAGCAGCGATTTAGCCTTCACTAAAAAAATAAATCAGGTAATCGTGCTGGAGCAGTCGGCATCCCAAAATATGAGTGAGGAGTTCTTAAAAGATATTTACAATAACGAGTTCGTTTATTTACAGCAGTTAATTAACAATTACAGAGATACATATCATACCGAAATTGTTAATGACATGGTTGAAGCTCAAAAAAATGGCCAGGTACGCACTGATATCAAACCGGAATTTATTTTATATCTACTCGAAGATATCGGTAATAAGGTGATGGACGAAAAACTATCAAAGATGTATCCTTCCAAGCAAGCCTTAATTCTGGAGCTATCCAATTATTTCTTTTATGGAATAATAAACACAACTAATGAAAATATCACGTAGCATATCGCCTTTTCTGTTATTTGTTTTCAGCGCGTGTGCTATAGTGCCGGTGCAGGCCCAGCAAAGTTTTGAGTTCAACGGACAAGCTTCGGCTTACGGCAGTTTTAGCCCGGACAACAAACTCGATTTTTTTGCCGGAGGACGCTATTTACCCGAACTAAACTACGGTTATACTTTCAAAAATGCCACAACGTTCGATTTTGAAGCATCGGCAAATATGTATGCCTCTGTTCTTTTTCATCCTTTTGATAGCGCACAAACTGAAGGAGATATCAGGCCTTATCGTTTTTGGGCACGTTATGTTGGCAAGCAGTTTGAGCTAAGGGCAGGATTGCAAAAAATTGATTTTGGAACAGCTACAATGCTCCGGCCTTTGCAGTGGTTTGACGAAATAGATCCGCGTGATCCGCTAAAGTTTACAACCGGCGTTTATGGCTTGCTCGGGAGGTATTATTTCCTGAATAACGCCAATATTTGGGCATGGGTACTGTATGGAAACGAAAGCCAGCGTGGTTTTGAACTGCTGAAAAATAATGCCGAAATTCCCGAGTTTGGCGGACGTGTTCAATTACCTGTTTCGCGTGGCGAAATTGCAGCAACTTACCATCACCGAAATGCATTTTCAGAGACTTTTCAAGGCTTTCCAGTATTCGATAATATTCCCGAAAATCGGTATGCACTGGATGGGAAATGGGATGTGGAAGTGGGATTATGGTTTGAAGCTGTGCATATTAATAAATCCAAAAATTTGGGAATGCTGACCAATCAATCCTATATAACGCTTGGAATTGATTATACTTTTGGGATTGGAAATGGATTAAATATAGCTTTGGAAAACATGGTATCAACTTACGATAAAAATGCCTTTGCGTTTGAAAACACTTCAAATATAACAGCTACTTCACTGTCCTATCCTGTAGGTTTTTTTGACAATATCAGTACTATGTTATACTATTCGTGGGAATCGCGAGACATCTCTTTCTTTCTGAATTACGAACATCAGTTCAAAAAATTTACCGGCTATATCATGGCGTATTACAATCCTGAAAACCAAGCGGGCTTTGGAAGTATTCGCTACGAAAACTCTTTTTCAGGGCCGGGCATTCGTCTAATGTTGGTTTACAATCATTAAAATAATTAATTATGTCAGAAAAAATTATCGTTACCGAGAATTTGGTCAAACGTTTTCCTGTTGGTGAGGGTGAATTTACAGCCCTCAGCAATATTAATTTAAGCTTCGAAAAGGGGGAGTTTTCAGGTATTGTTGGGCCCAGTGGATCTGGAAAAACCACTTTGCTAAATATCATGGGTTCTCTAGATTCTCCAACTGAAGGAAGTTGTACGGTGATGGGCAAAAGGATTTCAGATTTATCGCATAAGCAGTCGGCACAGTTGCGCAATCTGCATATTGGCTTTATTTTTCAGGTGTATAATCTGCTGCCTGTTTATACTGTTTTTGAAAATGTTGAATTTGCGCTTTTACTTCAAAAACGTTCTGCCACAGAGCGAAAAAAAGCTGTAATGGAAGCACTTGAATGGGTTGGCTTAGAAAAGATGGCCAACAAAAAGCCTTCCAAATTGTCGGGCGGCGAGGGTCAGCGTGTTGCCATTGCCCGCGCTATGGTAAAGCGACCTGATCTGGTGCTTGCCGATGAGCCAACCGCCAACCTGGATGCGAAAAACGCACATGCTATTTTGCGGACAATGAAAAAGCTTAATGAAGAGCTGAAAACTACTTTTATTTTTTCCACACACGATGAAAAAGTGATGGGCTACCTCAGTCGCCTGGTTCATCTGGAAGATGGAAGTGTGGCTGAGGATGAATGGATTACGGCAAAAAAATCACAGTCATGAAACTTGCCTTTCAACTTGCATACAGAAACCTGATTGGTGCTGGGCTAAGAACTTGGCTCAATGCAGCTGTGCTGTCATTTGCCTTTGTTGTAATGATTTTTTACAACGGCCTTATTGATGGCTGGAATGAGCAGGCTAAAATCGATGGTATTAATTGGGAATGGGGAAATGGCCACCTGATAAACGCTGGTTATGATCCTTACGATGCTTTTTCTATAGAAGATGGTCATGGTAAATTGACGGCAGACAAACAGGATAACCTCACACCGATTTTAATTCGGCAAGCCAATATTTATCCCAAAGGCCGGTTGATGTCTATTATGTTAAAAGGGATTGATCCCAATCAGAAAACATTGCGTCTGCCAACGGAAATTTTGAACCAAAGTAAGGCTGACTTTCCAGTTTTGATTGGTCAAAGGATGGCTGAATCGGCAAAAGTGAGTACAGGCGATGATATTTTGCTGCGATGGAGAGATAAAAACGGCACTTACGATGCCGCTACGGTTACTGTTGCGGGAATTTTTGAAACCAATGTGCCTTTCGTTGATGGTGGTCAGTTTTGGATGGCAATAGAACAACTCAGGAAGATCACTTTATTGGAAGATCAAACAACTTATTTTGTTGCAAATGAAAACTATAAGCCGTCAGAAGTCGAAAGTTGGAATTTTGAGAACCAGAAATACCTGATGCGTGAGCAAACCAAATTGATAGATGCGAAAAAAATTGGAGGGTCTATTTTATATATCGTTTTGATGACACTGGGCT
>Ga0265295_1002586_pt1 | contig 28209 bp, 26 predicted proteins | sample Munlansysbiofilm_FD_192503 | JGI IMG/M metagenome (GOLD analysis project Ga0265295, IMG submission 192503) | Leachate microbial communities from a municipal landfill in Southern Ontario, Canada - Methane capture system biofilm | ecosystem: Engineered > Solid waste > Landfill > Unclassified ... | reverse complement strand
TTTCCTCCTTTTAGAATGCAGAGTCTCATCTAAGACTCGATTCTAACCGGAGATGTTTGCTCATGGTGGTCAATTTTCTGTTAGCACAACCCCTGTTTACTGATCAATTTTAGGTTAGCATTACTAATTACGCATGATTGGGGCATTGCTAGCCGAACAGAACGATGTCTGGCAGGAACGAAAATACCTCGATATGGATGAATTTAAGGAATGGGCAGAAGCCCAAAAAACGGCTGAACAGGGCAGTAATAAGGTTGCCCTAGCAAGCTAAAAACGTCAATGACCGGAGAGAATTTACAGCACATTTCGGACTTGACCGGACAAGAAAAAGCCCGAGAGTATGTGCTCGCTGCATAACTGCAAGTAGCATTGCAGCGATTGCCTTATTGGGCTGGTGTCTATTTGCCAGAATACTCAGCGGAAAACTGTTTATAAGTTTGGAAGTAATCTTAGTTATTGGAGCATGCTGCACTCTATATTGGAGCGCTGGAACTAATAGAATAGCCCTCGCACTTAAAGAGAGGTAAAACTGCGGAGATTTACACTGAGGACGATTTCATTATTCATTAATCCGCAGTATAAACTTGCTTAGATGATAACTTAACCAGAGTAATACCATTAGTAGTGCTGCCAAGGCAGCAAATTGGCGACCATCGGCAGCCAGAGCTTGCAACCACCCCGCCAACAATACTCCAGGAAACATATAGGCGCCTGCCCAGATAATAGCTGAAAACACATTAACGCAGATAAAATAGGGGGTAGGCATCTGCAGCATACCAGCTACAAGCGGTATGATAGGGCGAATTGGCCCAATAAAACGCCCGAGAAAAACACTTTTACCTCCGTGGCGCTGAAAGAACATCTCCCCCCTCGCCACTAATCCTGGGTAGTTACGCAACGGCCAAAAAGTTTTTATATGCTGCTGATAACGCCAGCCCAACCAATAGCTGATACCATCACCGGCAATTGCGCCTAATGTGGCTAAAAACATGGTTATCTGCCACGATAAGCCACCACTGCCAACCAGAGCACCAATAGATATCAGCAGAAAAGTTCCTGGTATTAGTAGACCAACAATAGCTAAGGATTCACTAAGTGCGATAAAAAAGATAGCGGTATAACTTGCTAGAGGGTGAGTAATTACCCAGTGTAAAATTATATGCCAATAGCTTGCTGCCATTACCTAATCACCAGCGTTGTGGACACTGGCCAATGAGTGGACAGTGCTCACATTGCGGCATACGCGCCTTACATAGCGCCCTACCGTGATATATCAACAGATGTGAGGTATGCCCCCACTGTGTTTGAGGTATCAGCTTACACAGCTGATTTTCTATTTTTTCTGGGTCGGTAAAATCTGTCCACCCAAGGCGGTATGCAACACGCTTTACATGTGTATCTACAGCAAATCCGGGCTGATTAAAAACATTACTTAAAACCACATTTGCGGCCTTACGCCCGACACCCGGCAGTTGCACCAACTCATCCATCGTCTGTGGTACCTGTGAATTAAACTGGCTAATTATCAGGCGCGCCGCTCCGACAATGCTACGTGCTTTATTGCGATAACAGCCAACAGTGCGAATTATCGTAGCAATCTCTTCTGGTTCAGCTGCGGCATATTCGGCAAGACTGCTGTACTGCGCGAATAGCTGCTCAGTCACAATATTTACTCTAACGTCAGTAGCTTGAGCCGACATTATTGTAGCTGCCAACAATTCGAATGGTGTTGTAAAATTCAATGAACAGCGCGCATCAGGATACAATTTATTCAAAATGGCGATAACTGTTTCTATTTTGCGTCTCTTTTGTGCAGTGGATGATGTCATTTATGGAGGTTACAACCTTTCATATAGCCACTTATCCACCTTATACACAACGTTATCCACAGCTTGTAAGCATCTGTGTTAGTTAGCAACAACTTCAATACGCTGAGTTTGACTATGGGCGGGCATGGCTATGCGCGTGTCGGTGATTTTCACATCGAAAATAATTGGTAAATGGTAAGTAGCACGGCGGGCATCTTTGTTATGGTTAATAACAACATTACTTATTTGAATACCTCCCATAGCATAAACACGGTCACGGCTAAAAATAGGCATAACAGCAGGATAGGTAGCGCGCAGTAGTGGTGGTGCATAGCGCTGCAACTGTTTATTGAAATTATAGTTGCCTGATGCCCAGACAATATCATAGAAATCACCAAGCACTACTGTTGGTAAAGATAAAGCAGATTGATCTAAAAGATTAGGGCCAAGCAGGCTGCGAATTTGCGCTGGACGTTTCAAAAAACTTCCGCTTAAGCCAACATTAAGCACAATAAAACGCCTATCTTTATGGTACAGATCTAACTTCATACAATAGGCTCCAGCGCCTAAATCGTAAGTCTGGATGAATTTTATCGGCTGACGCGCCAAGATTGCCAAAGAACCATTGCCACCAACGTCCGTAAAACTGTATCCAGTTTCACTTGCTACGCTGGCAACACTTTGGCCAGGTGGGAGAGAATCAACATTTTGCAGAGTGACGAAGGTAGCCGCAGCCGCATCAATAGTGCGATAAAGAGCCGCCATATCGCGACAACCATGTAAATTATAGGATAGTATGCGGATCACGGGCATAAATCACCTTTATCCGCGTTGAGCTAATATATCTAGTTCATACGCTCAATCGCATTAATCGTAACCGGCTGTAGAGGAACATCTTGCATGCCTCTCCTTGTACCTGTTTTTACTTGAGCAATTTTATCAACTACATCCATACCACTGGTAACCACACCGAAAACAGCATAGCCGAAACCGCTAGAGCTGTTAGATCTGTGGTCAAGAAAGCTGTTATCCTTATGATTAATAAAGAACTGGCTTGTAGCGCTATCTACAACTCCAGTGCGCGCCATGGCGATGGTTCCACGCATATTTTTTAAACCGTTTGCCGCTTCATTTTTAATTGGGCTTTGAGTTACCTTTTTAGTCATATCCTTGATAAAACCACCACCCTGAATCATAAAATTGGGAATAACGCGGTGAAATATAGTGCCATTGTAGTAGCCTTTATCTACATAACTGAGAAAATTAACCGTAGATATCGGAGCCTGCTCGTCGTTTAACTCCACCTGAATATCACCCATACTGGTCTTGATAACTACTTTAGGACTGGCGAAAACCAATGTTGGTACGAGCAATAGACAAAGAACTATCAATTTTTTCATTATATTTCCTCGTTCGTTTTGATTCTAAAAATGGGCAATATATCTATATATATTCAGATTTTAGTTCACGCTGCATTAGCTCCATAACCGCCATACGTGGATCTTTTTCCTGATACAAAATTGCGTACATCTGATCTATGATTGGCACCTCTACCCCGAGTTTCTGTGCTAATTGATAACTGGATAGCGTTGTTTTTACCCCTTCGGCTATCATTGTCATATCAGCTAAAATTGCAGGTAACTTCCGCCCTTTACCCAACTCGCACCCCACACTGCGATTACGCGACAGCTCACCGGTGCAGGTCAGAACTAGATCACCCATACCGGCTAAACCAGCGAATGTTTCCGCCTTAGCGCCCATGACCAGACCTATTCGTTTCATTTCTGCTAAACCACGAGTAATTAGAGCGGCACGTGTATTAAAACCATAATCCAAGCCATCACAAATACCCGCAGCCAGAGCGATAACATTTTTCAGAGCCCCACCAAGTTCGATACCTACTACATCGTTGTTGGTATATACACGAAAATAATCTGTATTGAATATCTCTTGTGCACATTCGGCAATACCTCTGTCCTGAGCAGCAATAACCACTGCTGATGGTTGCTCTAAAGCAACCTCTTTAGCAAAGGTGGGCCCGGATAGATAAGCACTTCGCTGGTATAGAGCTGTTGGCAGTAGCTGCTTTAGTATATCCGACATAGGCAACAGTGTGTCGTTTTCAATACCTTTAGATGCAGAGATAATTATGGCATCACTACTTATATAGTCCACAATCTGTGAAACTATGTGGCGCATGATCTGTGATGGTGGGACCAATAATAGGCATTGACGACCAGCAACCTCAGATAAATCGTTACTAAAGGTCAAATTATTAGCAAGTTCAATACCTGGCAGATACATATCGTTTATATGGGTGCTGCGCATACGCTCAACTAGAGCATTTTCGTATGCCCATAACTTTACATCATAGCCTTTTTTTGCCAACAGATTAGCTAGACTTGTACCCCAGCTACCAGCACCTATAACCCCTATACTTCTCACTTGTTAACTAGTCCTCTTCTTGCTCTTTATCAGAATCTGCTTGAATATCACTATTATCAATAAGCTCAGCTAGCTCTACGTCGTCGTCATCCTCTTTTTCAGCCAGTTTAGCCACTGCTACAATGCGTTCGTCCTCTTCAAGAACCATTAAACGCACGCCTTGAGTATTGCGCCCAATAATAGATAAAGCTCCTACCCGTGTACGTAAAATTTTGCCTATATCGGTTATGAACATCAAGTCTTCATCATCACTCACCAGCTTGATATCTACAACATTACCATTACGTTTAGAGGTTTTAATGGTAATAATTCCCTTACCACTGCGGCTCTGAACACGATATTCGCCTAAATCTGTGCGCTTTCCATAGCCATGCTCAGTAACGCTAACCAGCGTAGCAGAGGTTGCGTCGGTTACTACCTCCATACCTATGATATGGTCTTCACCTTCTAGTTGCATTCCACGGACGCCACGAGCAGTACGCCCCATAGGACGAACATCTTTTTCGGCAAAACGGATAGATTTACCATGGCCGCTGGCAAGAAGCACATCCATATTTCCATCGGTAATACGGGTAGACACTAGTTGGTCACCCTCATCAATGGTCATGGATATAATTCCGCCCTGTCGTGGATTAGCATAAGCCATTAACTCGGTCTTTTTAACTACACCCTTACGCGTAGCAGCAATTATATACTTATTTTCGACAAACTCTTTAACCGGTAAGATACTCATAACTTGTTCATCTGGCGCCAATTGCAACAGATTAACAATTGCCTTTCCACGAGCAGCTCTACCACCTTGAGGAATTTCATGTACCTTGAGCCAGTACACCTTACCTTGGTTAGTAAACACTAAAATATATGAGTGAGTTGAGGCTATAAACAGATGCTCGACAAAGTCCTCCTCTTTCGGGCGCATACCAGTTTTACCCTTGCCACCACGGCGTTGCGAGCGATACAGGGACACCGCATTGCGTTTAATATAGCCTGAATGCGAGACAGTAACTACCATATCCTCTTCAACAATAAGATCCTCAATAGAGAGATCTTTAGTACGCGGTATTATCTCTGTGCGTCTTGGATCTGCATAACTCTGCTGTACCTCAAGTAACTCACTTTTTATTATTTTTAATATCTCTATTTCACTGCCAAGAATCTCTTTTAGACGGGCAATTTGCGCCATTATCTCTTTGTATTCATTTATTATTTTTTCGCGCTCTAAACCGGTTAGGCGATGCAGTCGCATATCCAGAATAGCTTGTGCCTGTATATCAGAAAAACTAAAGCGCTGAATTAAGCGTCCTTTTGCTTCGGATGAATTTTCAGAACTCTTAATTATCTGGATAAGTTCATCCAGGTTTTCCAGCGCAATTTTAAGCCCTTCGAGGATATGTGCACGAGCTTCTGCTTTTTTCAGTTCGAATACGCAGCGGCGCGTAACAATTTCACGTCGATGATCGATAAAATGATCTAAAACTTCCCGTAAAGTTAGTACTTTGGGCTGACCGCCAACTATTGCCAGCATAATGATGCCAAAAGAGGTTTGCATCATCGTCATTTTATATAGTTGATTTAAGATAACTCCGGCAACGCTATCCCTTTTTAGATCGATAACAATACGCATACCATCACGGTCTGATTCATCGCGTAAATCGGAAATCCCCTCTATTTTCTTCTCTTTAATTAAACTAGCTATTTTTTCTATCAGCCTAGCTTTGTTAACCTGATAGGGTATTTCATTAACAATAATACTTTCACGGCTGGTACGCCGATCTATTTCCACCATTGCTTTAGCGCGCATCTGGATTATTCCACGTCCAGTACGGTAAGCTTCACGAATATCTTCTTGCCCAAGAATAAAACCACTGGTGGGAAAATCTGGACCAGGTATTTTAGTTAAAAGATCATCAAAAGATATGGTTGGATCATCTATTATAGCGACTAAACCATCAATAACTTCCCCTAAATTATGGGGCGGAATTTTAGTCGCCATACCAACAGCGATACCTTCGGAACCATTAACCAATAAGTTGGGAAATTTACATGGTAAAAGTAGTGGCTCCTGCAGTGAATCATCGTAGTTAGGCCCAAAATCTACGGTCTCTTTTTCAATATCACATAACAACTCATGCGATAGTTTGGCCATGCGTACTTCCGTATAACGCATAGCTGCCGCTGAATCACCATCAATTGAACCAAAATTTCCTTGACCATCAACAAGTGGATTGCGCATTGAAAAACTCTGCGCCATTCTGACTATGGTGTCATAAACAGCGGTATCACCATGAGGATGATACTTACCAATAACATCGCCTACAACACGCGCCGACTTTTTATATGGCTTGTTATACTCATTGCCCAGTTCATGCATAGCAAAAAGAACACGGCGATGCACAGGTTTTAAACCATCGCGTATATCAGGTAGAGCCCGACCAATTATTACGCTCATAGCGTAATCCATATAGGATTTACGCATTTCAGTTTCTATATTGACGCTAACTTTGTTCTGTTGGGAAAGCATCTATGGATTTACCTCCAATTTTATATTTATATGCAGCGGATATTTATAGCATCTTCTCTAAAATGTTAGATATCTAGATTAGAAACATTCAGGGCATTATTTTCGATAAATTCGCGCCGAGGTTCTACCTGATCACCCATCAAAACAGTAAATATACCATCAGCTGAAATAGCATCTTCAATTTTCACCTGCAATAATATCCGTTTTTCTGGATCCATTGTAGTTTCCCATAATTGATCCGGATTCATCTCTCCTAGACCTTTATATCTTTGGATATATTGACCTTTTTTTGCCTTGTTAAGGAAATAATTTAACAATTCCTGGCGATCTTTAATTTCTATAGCCTCTTTTTCTTCTTCAGTTACCAATATATTATCTTCACTACAAATTGTAGCCACCTGGCGATAGGCTTGTAGGAGTAATTTGTATTCATGGCTAGATAGTATATCCAAGCTCAATTGGTCAATACGCGCTCGGGTATTACCCATAGTGAATAGAATACGCGCTGGATCTTGGAGTAGGGTAAAATCGGCATACGGAGCAGCAATCTGTAATTTTTCCACCAGCGGTGATAGATCTGTCAAATCACTGAAACCATCATTAATTTTACCTTCAATAAATATATCCAGTAGTTCTTTTTTTATACCTTTACGTACTAATTTTTCAAATAAGTTGTTGTATTCTATAATATTTTTAAGTGTAGGTATTATCTGTTTACCCCTAATTATCTTCTCACCACTATTTACATCAAGAGCGCAATTCTCTACACCTAGGCCAAGCAAATAGTCTAAAAGAGTCTCTTCATCTTTTATATAAATCTCTTTTTTTCCACGTTTTAATTTATACAGTGGTGGCTGAGCTATATATAGGTATCCACGTTCAATAAGTTCAGGCATTTGACGAAAGAAAAATGTAAGTAACAGGGTACGAATGTGTGAACCGTCAACGTCAGCATCAGTCATAATTATAATGTGATGATAACGTAGTTTTGCCACATCAAAATCCTCTTTACCTATTCCTGCCCCCATAGCAGTAATTAAAGTTCTAATTTCATTTGATGTAAGCATTTTATCGAAACGAGCTTTTTCTACATTAAGAATTTTACCCTTTAACGGTAATATTGCTTGGTTAGAACGATCTCTACCCTGTTTTGCACTGCCGCCGGCAGAGTCACCTTCCACTAGGTATATTTCACTTAATGCTGGATCTTTTTCCTGACAGTCAGCCAATTTTCCTGGAAGAGATAAACCATCTAAAGCCCCTTTACGCCGTGTTAAATCGCGCGCCTTTCGTGCAGCTTCACGTGCACGCGCAGCGTCTATACCCTTTTCTAATATTCTTTTGGATACTTGGGGATTTTCTTCTAGATAAGTTGCCAACTTCTCATTCAGAAGTGTTTCAACGTAACCCTTTATCTCTGAGTTACCCAGTTTTGTTTTGGTCTGACCTTCAAATTGCGGATCTGGTACTTTAACCGATATTACTGCAGCCATACCCTCGCGGAGGTCATCACCAGATACGGTTGCTTTAATATTTTTCATCAAATTATTTGTAGCAGCATAGGTATTCATTGTTCGAGTAAGAGCTGCTTTAAAACCAATTAGGTGAGTTCCACCCTCATGGGTATTTATATTATTTGCAAATGTAAATATTTTTTCATCATAACCATCGTTATATTGGAAAGCTATTTCGATTTGTACTCCCTCTTTTTCGCCTTCAAAAAATATAACATTAGGATGTATTGGCGATTTAGCTCTGTTTAAATATTCAACAAAAGAGGAGATACCACCCTCATAATGAAAATCCTGCTGTTTTTCAAAGCGATTATCATTAATTATAATGCGAACTCCAGCATTTAAAAAAGCTAATTCACGTAATCGTTTAGAGAGTATATCAAAAGAAAAATTTGTATCTTCAAAAATTGTATCGTCCGGCCAAAATGTTATTTTTGTGCCTTTTTTTATAGTATCAGTAACCTCTTTTAAATCGGCTTGAGGAATACCTCTCTCATATACCTGTTCATATACGCGGCCATTACGTCTTATTTCTAATTCAAGACGTTTGGACAGAGCATTGACCACAGAAACACCAACACCATGAAGTCCACCAGAAACTTTATAGGTATCGCTATCGAATTTACCTCCGGCATGGAGAACAGTCATTACAACTTCAGCAGCAGATTTTTTTTCAGTAGTATGCCAATCAACTGGAATACCCCTGCCATTATCTTCCACAGTAACAGAACCATCTTCATTAATTGTTATCTGTATATAATCGCAATATCCAGCTAATGACTCATCTATAGAATTATCAACTACTTCATAAACTAAGTGATGCAGACCTTCACTGCTAGTAGACCCAATATACATTGCCGGTCTTTTTCTAACTGCAGTTAAACCTTCTAAAACTTTTATATTATCAGCACTGTAGCTATTTTCATTTGTCTGATTCATCGATTCTCCATCAACCTAAAGTTATTTCACCGCTATCAATGCGATAGAAATTGCTATTTTCCATATTTAGAAAATCTAAATTATTTTTACATGTAGTAGTAATAAAAATCTGGCCAATATTACCGCTGATATAATCAAATAAGGAATTTATTTTTTTTAAATCTAATTCACTACATATGTCATCTAGGAGTAATATTGGATATTTATTGAATAGCTGTTTATATTCATATATTTGAGATAATTTTAAGGATAGTAATATTATCCTTAGTTGACCTTGTGAACCATAATATTTTAGATTTTTATCGCCTATATAAAAATCTACTTTATCTAAATGTGGTCCTGATAAAGTTTGTCCATAATTTATATCTTGCTCTAATTTATCAATTAAGGATGAAAAAAAATCCTTTTTTATATTTTCCAAAGAAGTATCAATTTTTTTTGCAGATATATAGGCCTTATCTTTTTCCTTAAAGACTACATTATATATCTCAGAAAATTTAGTATTTAGATTTTCTATGTATTCATATCTAATTTTACGAATAATACTTCCGGTTTCTACTAATAATTGAGACCAAGATTCAAGGCTATAAGTATTTTTTTTTATCTGCTTTAAAATGGCATTTCTAGATTTTAATATAAAATTATATTTTTTTACTAAACTTAAATAATTTTTATCAATTAAAAAAATACCTCTATCTATAAAATTTTTTCTGAGGATATTAGATCCTCTAAATATAATTAGTTCGTCAGTAGAATATAGTACTGATTTTACATAATTGAGGTAATCTGAACTTTCAGGTGTTTTACCATCTATTTTTATAAGTTTAGCTTTAGAATTTATCTCTAAATTATATTTAATAGAAATATTATCAAAATAGATATTATCTATAATATTACAATTTTTATAATATTTACCTATAAAATCTGCATTTCTTGTTTGCCTAAAACTCTTCAAATAGCCTAACAAATAAATAGATTCAATTATGTTTGTTTTACCTTGACCATTATCGCCATATAAAATGTTATATTTTGCCGATGGAGTAAACTTTATATTATGAATGTTTCTATAATTTACAAGATTTATCTCTTTCAAATACATCTATAATCTCATGGGCATAATTACAGCTTGATAAGATTTGTTATTTTCTTGAGTTATTAAACATGGGGAAATATTGTCGCTTATAAATATTTGTATATTTTCTGTATCTATATTTGTAAGTGCATCAAGTAGATATTTGGCATTAAAACCAATATTTATATCTAAACCATCATAATCAATATCTATGAAATCAGAAGCATTACCATATTCCGGGTTTGATGAATTAAGTTCAAGTTTATCTTTAGATAATACTAAATTTATGCCGCGAGATTTTTCATTAGCTAGAATAGATATTCTTCTTAAAGCTTGTAATAATTTACTGGTATTAATTGTTGCTGAGTTTTCCAAATTTGTTGGTATTACGCGTTTGTAATCGGGAAAGTCACCATCTATTAATCTTATTACTAACAGTATCTCTTTATTACTAATAACTAAATTGTTATCAGATAAGCTTATCTCTAAATCATCATCTATTGTTTCTGTTATTTTTTTAAGCTCAGTTATTCCTTTTCTGGGAATAATTATCCCTTTTTCAAAAATATCCTTTTCAAAAGAGAGTTCATTTTCAAAAAGTGTGAGTCTATGTCCATCTGTAGATATTACTCGTAAATTATTATCTTCGGTTTTATGTAGAAAAATACCATTCAAATTATATTTTGTTTCATCTATAGACATAGAATTAAATGTTTTATCTATCATTTCATTCAATTTTTTGCTGGGTAAGAAAATTGAATTTTTTGAATGATTGCTGTTAATTGATGGAAATTCGTCTGGTGATAAAGCCAAAATATTAAATTTTGAGTTTCTACATTTAATTTCAATCCAATTATTCTCTTTTGATTTTATAGTTATTATCTCATCAGGTAATTCTTTAATAATTTCAAAAATTTTCTTTGCATTTACAGTTATTTTTCCAGGTTCAATAATTTTAGAGTCGTATGTGTTTTTTATTCCAATTTCTAAGTCTGTAGCGGTTAACACTATTTTATCTTCAATAGTTTCGATCAATACGTTTAATAATATTGGTAAAGTTTTCTTTTTTTCAACTACACCTTGAATCAAAGATAAGCCTTTTAATAGATTTTTTCTTTCTATTTCAAATTTCATAGTTATCTCCTCAACTCTATTGTTTTATAGTTTTTATATAGTAAAGATATAGTAGTCAGTGTGGATATGTTATTTAGTTGTAACTTACTAAAGTTGCAATATTTTTTTATACTTTATTTTTGTTGATATATTGTTTGTAACTTTTTTATATGTTTATTTTTTTATTTAATTATTTTTTTACACAGCTTTTTACTGTGTTGGTAGTAGGGTATTTTTTATGGTTTTAATAGTTGTTCTTAGATAACTATCCAACTCCATATTTTTTTCTATTTTTCTAATAGCATGAATAACAGTGGAATGATCCTTACCTCCAAAATGTTCACCTATCTCTGGAAAAGAGCTACTGGTAAGTTGTCTACATAAATACATTGCTATTTGCCGAGGTAAAACAAAACTTTTAATCCTTTTAGATGATTTTATATCTGCCACTTTTATATTGAAATGGTTTGATACTTTTTTTTGAATATCTTCTATAGTTAACTCTTTACTACTTTCAACTATAATATCTTTGAGAACATTTTTAGCCATATCTATTGTTATTGGCGTAGATGTAAGACTAGAGTAAGCACCAATTCTAACAATATATCCTTCTAATTCTCTTATATTTGTAATTACTGAATTAGATAAAAATATTGCTACATCTTCAGGTAATTTTATATTATTTTGTTCAGCTTTAGCTTCTAATATTGCCTGTTTTGTTTCAGTATCTGGTGGTTGTATATCGGCTATTAATCCCCATTCAAATCTAGACCTTAATCTATCTTCTAAACCTGGTATCTCTTTAGGAAATTTATCTGAGGTAACAACTATTTGCTTATGCGATTCATATAATGAGTTGAAAGTGTGGAAAAATTCCTCTTGTGTGCGCTCTTTTCCCGCAATAAATTGCACATCGTCGATTAACAATACGTCAATATTTCTAAATTTTTTTCTGAATTCATCCATTTTGCCATATCTAATCGAATTAATTAATTCGTTAGTGAATTTTTCAGAAGAATAATAACTTATATTTAATTTATTGTTGTTATTTTTTATTTCATTGCCTATAGCATTTATTAGGTGTGTTTTTCCTAGACCAACTCCACCATAAATAAAGAGAGGATTGTATATAGTAGCTGGGTTATTAGCTACTGCAATTGCAGCGGCGGCGGCGAATTGATTTGATGAACCAGATATAAATTTGTTAAATGTATATTCACTGTTTATATTATTGATTTTTTGAATTTTAGTGTTTTTTATGCTTGTTATTTCCTCTTTTTCTGCCACTTCCGCACTATTTTTTTTATTTTTTTCTATATTTATTTTTATACTGAAATTTATTCCACTTATATCATTTATTATTTTATTGATAATATTTATGTAGTTTTTACTTACCCACTCTTTAATAAATTTATTTTCCACACATAAAGTTATTTGGTCTTTTTCTATTTTTTTGCATGTAATTGGTTTTACCCATGTATTGAATTGTTGGGCATTTAACTTTTTTTCAATTTCGTCTAAAGTTTTAAGCCATAAATTTTTATCAAGCATTTTATATCCAGTTTTCAACAGTTTATAAACATGTTATCTAAATATTAAATCAACTATTTCAGTATTTTATATAGTTTTTCCCCAAAGTGATATTTAAACTAACAAACATGTTAATACCTAGCAAGTATAATTTATTATGTTATATGTTTTTGTTTTTTTATTGACTCAAATTTAGTTTTAGGCATATTATTTCCAGTTCTTACGTTTACTAAAAATATATGGAGGAAGACAGATAATGAAACGTACATATCAGCCAAGTAAAGTTTGTAGAAAAAGGACTCATGGTTTTCGTCAGCGCATGTCGACAAGTAATGGTCGTAATGTTATTAAACGGCGTCGGAATCGTGGTAGGAAAAATTTAGTTGTTACCATTCCTGTAAAATAAATTTATGTCAGTATACAACCGTGATATGCGGATATGTATAAGTTCTGACTATAATTATATTTTAAATAATGGCGTTAAGTATAATTCGAAAAGTTTTATACTTTTTTGTCTAAAAAAGAAATGTGGCCCCACTAGACTTGGAATTATCGCTAGTAAAAAAGTTGGTGGGGCTGTTTTAAGAAATTATTTGAAAAAAGTTTTTAGAGATATATATAGAAATGAATATAATAATTTCCGTAATTCTTTAGATATGGTTATAATTCTGAAAAAAAATGCACAAAATTTTTCTTATTCTCAGTTAAAGTCGGAATTTATTTGTATTAGTAATAGATTGTAGAACTATAAATGCTTGTTAAGTTAGCAGTATTATTAATTACTCTCTATCAGAAGTTAATTTCCCCATTAACTTTACCTTCTTGTCGTTTTATTCCTACTTGTTCTGAATATTCATTACAATCTTTTAAAAAATATGGTTTTTTTAAGGGCTTCATAAAGTCCTTTTTTCGCATTCTTAGGTGTAATCCCTTATGTAAAGGTGGTTATGATCCTGTTGAATAGAGGATTTTATGGAAAATAAAAATACTGTCATAGCTCTATCTTTAATGTTGCTAGTTTGGGTTGGTTTTACTTTATTATTTCCTCAACAACCACAGCAAATAGATGAGAACAGTGCAAATGTTGAGACTTCCGACAATAATCAAACAGTTAATAAAGTTGACTCAACAGTTGCAGCACCAGTAATAAATAATGAATTTATTGCCCCCATTTTAGATCTGGAACAAAAAAATATTGTTGTAGAAAATGATAAATTTATTGCTACTTTTTCTAATGTCGGAGCGGCAATAGTTTCTTTTCAACTCAAACAATATACAGAGTTAAACGATCCAAGTTCTCCTATAGTTTCAGTTGTTAATAACAATGATGGTATTGCAACCTTTATTGCATCTGGTAATGAATCTTTATCTATAAGCGATAATTTAATATTTGCTACTGATTCACCGGAAAAAATTGCTGTTACAGATAATAGTACAATAACTTTTACCGCGGTAACATCTACAGGTTTGGTAATAACTAAAAGTTATAATTTTACTAAAGATGATTATTCTATTAACAGTGATATTGTCTTAAAAAATAGTTCCAATAATTTGTTAACAGGTGATTTTTCTATTTATATGAATACTCTGTGGAATGATGATATGCAGGGTAATCGTTTTGACTTTATTGGTCCTACCACTCTTATTGGTGAAAAAATTAAGACTGATGATGTTGATGATATTAAAGAAAAATCGATTGAATATGTTTCTGATATAAAGTGGACTGGTTTTCAAAATAAATATTTTATGAATGCTGTGGTACCAATTTCTATTAATAATATTCATAATTTAGATATTGCTTATAATAAAAGTATTGTTCAAAATATATTGAACTTTAATCATCTTTCACTTAATCCTGGTGAAGCATTTACTTCTCAATTTCAATTATATTTTGGTCCAAAAGATGTAAATCAACTAAAATTAGCTGGGCATGACTTAGTTAAAGTTGTTGATTTTGGTTTTTTTGAACTATTAGCTAAACCTTTACATACTGTTTTAAATTTCTTCTATGGTTTTATAGGTAATTACGGTGTAGCAATAATACTGTTAACTATTATTTTGAAATTAATTTTTTGGCCCCTTACGCAGAAAAGTTATGTTTCAATGCGGGCAATGCAAACTTTGCAACCTGAAATGAAGAAACTGCGGGAGAAATATAGCGGAGATAAAGAGACTTTAAATAAGAAAATGATGGAGTTGTATAAAGAGCACCGAGTAAATCCTATGGGTGGATGTCTACCTATGTTAGTGCAAATTCCGGTATTTTTTGCTTTATATAAAGTTTTATTAAGTACTATAGAATTACGTCATGCTCCATTTGTTTTTTGGATAACAGATTTGTCCATAAAGGATCCTTACTATATAACTCCGGTTATTATGGGCTTAACTATGTTTATACAACAAAAGCTTACTCCTAGTACTATGGATCCGATGCAAGCTAAACTTATGATGGCTATGCCTTTGGTTTTTACTTTTATGTTTTTAAATTTTCCGGCGGGTCTGGTTATATATTGGTTAGTTAACAATCTGTTGACAATTTTTCAGCAATTTTTGATCTACCGCAAAACTGAGTAGATATTTATATACTGCTTTAATAATATGCCGATTTAGATTTTGTATCTAAATCGGCTTTTTAATTTATTAGGTTATATTATGTTAAATACTGATATTATTGCTGCTCCTGCTACAGCTGTAGGTGGTGGTGGTATAGCTATTATTAGATTATCTGGTGCAGATTGTTTTGATTTAGTACGTCCTTTTTTGCTTTTATCTACACTTAAATCGAATAATATTATTAATAATATGCTCTATTATGCAAAATTTATTGATGCACAATCAGATTTAGTAGATGAAATAATGTTTGTTAAAATGGCATCTCCGCATTCATATACTGGGGAAGATGTTGTTGAAATACATTGTCATGGCAATAGAATTATTGTAGCTCGTATTTTAGATATACTTCTTGAAGTTGGTGCAAGAATGGCTTTGCCTGGTGAGTTTACCCAACGAGCTTTTTTGAATGGGCGTATTGATCTTGCAAGTGCAGAGGCTGTGGCCGATGTTATTAATTCACGCTCAACTATCGCAGCTAAGTTAGCTGTAGATCAATTATCTGGAGGTTTATCCAAGGCAATCTATTCATTTAGAGCGCGGCTTATATCTATTTTATCATTAGTCGAAGCTTATATAGATTTTCCTGAAGATGATATTTCAGCACCGCATTTATCAAGTTTGCAATCTGATGCAATTAAAGTTAGTTGCGATATAGAAAAATTATTAAATACTTTTGAAGAGGGTAGAATACATAAAGATGGTTTATCTGTTCTTATTTTAGGCAATCCTAATGTAGGGAAAAGTTCTATTTTAAATCGCTTCTTAGGTGAAGAGCGGGCTATTGTTACCGATATTCCGGGAACCACTAGAGATTTAATCGAAGAGACTGTAGTTATTTCTGGTTTGTCTTTACGCTTTATAGATACTGCAGGTATTAGAGATAGTGTTGACCCTGTAGAACAAGATGGAATTAAACGTGCCAAGGGTAGGGTAGCTAGTGCTGATTTAATTTTATATGTTGTAGATGGTTCGTTACCTCTAGAAATTGATATTCAAAATATACAAACTGAATATGGTGCTGTCCCCATACTTTTTGTTATTAATAAATCAGACATTATTTTACCAGGGTTTATAGATAAATTTTCACAAGTAAAAAGTATGACTGTTTGTGCTAAAAATGGAAATGGATTTGATGAATTAGTTAATAAAATATCCGAATTCTTTAATTTAGCTGGTACTGAGGAACGGGAAAGTTGCTTAATATCTGATCGTCGTCATCGTGATGCTTTAAGTAAAGCAAAAGCTAATATCTCATTTTTTATGTCTGAATTAGATAACTGTGTATCACCGGAATTTCTTTCAATTCATTTACGTGATGCTTTATCTGCCTTAGGTGATATTACCGGTGAAACAACTCCAGATGATGTTTTAAATAATATTTTTTCAAATTTTTGTATTGGTAAATAAATGTTTCACGTGAAACATGGAGTTTATGATGTCAACATACGGTAAACAGTACGATGTGATTGTGGTTGGAGCTGGGCATGCTGGATGTGAAGCTGCTTTGGCTGCGGCTCGAATGAATAAAAAAACTTTATTACTGAATTTAAGTTTAGATACAATTGCGCAGATGTCATGCAATCCAGCTATAGGTGGCTTAGCTAAGGGACATTTAGTTCGTGAGATAGATGCTCTTGGCGGCGAGATGGCACACAATATAGATGCTACTGGAATACAATTTAGAACCTTAAATACTAAAAAAGGCCCAGCTGTACGAGCCTTACGTGCACAGGCGGATAAATGGCACTATTCCCGGCGAATGCGGCAAATTATAGAAGAACAACCTAATTTAGATTTAAAGCAGGGTTCGGTTAGTGGCTTGCTTTTAGATTCTAATCGTATTGTCGGTGTGGAAACTAAGGATGGTATCAGTTTTGACGGTAAGACTGTTGTTCTAACTACAGGAACCTTTATGCGCGGTCTTATTCATGTCGGCTTAAATCACTATTCTGGTGGACGTGCCGGAGAGCCACCTTCGCAGGGTATCTCTGATCAATTGAGAAATTTAGGTTTGGATGTTGGTCGACTAAAAACAGGAACTCCTCCCCGTCTTCATAGTGGGAGTATCGATTATTCTAAGATGGAAGAGCAACCAGGTGATTCACCAATAAGACCTTTTTCTTTTATGACTAGAGCAATTGATACCCCGCAGGTGTCCTGTTACATAACTGCCACGAATGAGAATACTCATGATGAGATACGTGGTGGTTTAGATCGGTCACCTCTCTATAGTGGTGTTATTGAGGGGGTAGGTCCACGTTATTGTCCTTCAATAGAGGATAAGGTTGTTAGGTTCCCAGAAAAATCTAGTCATCAAATATTTATAGAGCCAGAAGGGTTACATTCGGTTGAGGTCTATCCCAATGGATTACCAACATCTTTACCAGCTGATGTGCAAATAAGGTTTCTACGTACAATACCTGGTTTAGAGAATGCAGAAATAATGCGTCCTGGATATGCTATTGAGTATGATTATGTAGATCCTATCGAGTTGAAACCATCATTGGAAACTAAAAGAGTAACCGGTTTGTTTCATGCTGGACAAATAAATGGCACTTCAGGTTATGAAGAAGCTGCTGCTCAAGGATTGATGGCGGGCATCAATGCCGTAATGTTACTGGATGGCAAAGAGCCGGTAGTTATAGGTCGAGAACAGGGTTATATCGGTGTCTTGATAGATGATTTGGTTAATTTAGGTTCTAAGGAGCCTTACCGTATGTTTACATCGCGTGCGGAATATAGGTTGTTGCTACGCGAGGATAATGCAGATCAACGGTTGACTGAATTAGGGAGAAAAATAGGTCTGGTAGATGATGTGCGCTGGAAACAATATCTTAGTAAAATGGAGCAGGTACATAGTGGGGCAGAGATGCTGGATACCTTGCGCATTGTTCCTAGTGATGTTGCTATGGTGCAACGGCTAAATCTTGATGGCTTAAGCAACGGACAGTCATTTAGAAGTTTATTGCGCCGACCTGATATTACAATCGATATGCTTCAAGTGGAATCGCAGCAGTTGGCTAGTTTGTCGAGTGATGTTGCTGATCAGTTACAAATAGCTACCAAATATGAAGGTTATATCCAACGTCAAGTAGACCAAGTCTCTCGGCACAATAAGGTAGAACAGGTACGAATACCGGAAAATTTTGATTATTTAAGCGTACACAGTCTATCTGCTGAGGTCAGAGAGAAACTTATTAAAATTCGACCTATCTCTTTAGGACAAGCTGGTAGAATACCTGGAGTTACTCCAGCGGCTATATCTATCCTAGCGGTTATGTTACGGGGAAGAAAACATTAAATATGCATTTCCGAACATATATAGCTAAACAATTAGGTGACTCTTTAGTCTCTGAAAAGAAGTTTGAACAATTAGAGCTATATGTTAATGAATTGTTGCGCTGGAATAAAAAAATTAATTTAACGGCAATTGTAGATATAGAAAATTGTTGGGAAAAACATATATATGATTCTCTGTTGCTAGTTTCTTCTCTTAATGACTGTGGCAGTTTTTTGGATATTGGTTCGGGGGCTGGTCTTCCATCTATACCCCTTAAAATTATATTGCCGAATTTACATGTGTTATCTATTGATTCGGTTGAGAAAAAAATTAATTTTCAACGGCATATGGTTAGACTTCTCGGCTTTACATATTATATGGCTAAGGCGGCACGCATAGAGTCGTTAGAAAACCAGTACTCTGGTCAATTCGATGTAGTTACATCGAGAGCATTCGCCTCGCTGAAGTTATTTATTCAGCATGCTCTTCCGTTTGTAAAGAGAGAGGGTGTTATTTTGGCTATGAAGGGTGCCTTGGTTGAAGATGAAATAGTTGAGGCAGAAGATTGCTTAGTAAAAAATGACTTGTATATCAGTAAAAGAATATCCTGTTTTCTGCCGATATCTGGTGCAAAGCGAGAAATATTACAGATAAGATTTAAATAAGAGAAAAATAGAGATATTTTCACTACCCAGAGTGTGATAAAATTCAGCTTCGTTTTTTAGTAAAGGAGCTATTTATGGCAGATATAATTGCTGTTGCCAATCAAAAAGGTGGTGTTGGTAAAACCACAACCGCAGTTAACTTGGCAGCATCGTTAGCCGTTGCAGAGAAAAAAACCTTACTAGTGGATATGGATCCACAGGGTAATGCCTGTAGTGGTGTCGGCGTGCATGCTGGAGATAATGATTATACCGTATATGATGCTCTCCTCGATCCTGCGGTAATTAAGCATTGTATCGTTGACACAGAGTTGGACTTTCTTAAGGTAGTGCCATCTAATACTCAATTGATCGGTGCGGAGTTGGAGCTAGTTTCTGCCGATAATCGAGAAAGACGCTTAGCTAACGCAATTGCTGTTCTGCAAGATGATTACGATTATATAATTATAGATTGTCCGCCATCTTTAGGCTTAATTACAATTAATTCATTAACTGTGGCGCAGTCAGTGTTGGTTCCACTTCAATGTGAGTATTACGCAATGGAGGGGTTGAGTCAGTTGATGAAAACAATTGATCTCATTCAGCGCGGTCTAAATAAAAAATTGATTCTGCGGGGAATAGTTCTGACTATGTTTGATCAGCGCAATAATCTATCTCATCAGGTAAGTGAAGAGGTGCGTGGACATTTCCAAGACAAAGTTTTCCACAGTGTTATACCGCGTAATGTTCGTCTATCCGAAGCACCAAGTCATGGGAAGCCTGTCCTGCTGTATGATATAAATTCACGTGGTTCGCTGGCATATATGGCATTAGCTGAAGAGATAATTACTGGAGGCAGGTAGATGGCTAAAAGACCGGCACTAGGTAAGGGAATGGGGGCACTGCTCAGTGCTGCTACTCCAGATAATGGTGGTAAGTATTTTATTTGTGCTATAGAGGAACTGCGCCCGCATGCCGAACAACCGCGCAAGTTTTTTGATGATAGTAAAATGGAAGAGTTGGTAGCATCCATAAGGGAAAAGGGTGTTATCCAACCTTTGGTCGTGCGACGTGTTGAGGATCATTATCAAATTATTGCCGGAGAACGACGTTGGCGCGCAGCTCAGAAAGCAGGACTGACAGAGCTACCGGTAACTATTCAGGACGTATCAGAAAATTGGGCTCTAGAAATTGCTTTAATCGAAAATATACAGCGTGAAGATCTTAACGCGATAGAGGAGGCTTCAGCTTATAAGCACCTTGTAGATAGTTTTGGTTTGTCTCAGGATGATGTTGCAAAAAGGGTGGGGAAAAGTCGCCCAGCAATATCTAATGCTATGCGTCTATTAACTCTTCCAGAATCTATACAGAATAGTGTGTTATCCGGAGATATGAGTATGGGGCACGCACGCTGTCTATTGGCTCTTGACAGTACGGAGGAGATGGTTGAAGCGGCTAAGCAGATTAAAAGCAAAAATCTATCGGTGCGAGCTACGGAAGAGCTGGTAAAAAAAATCAAGAAATTTGAAATGGCTCCACAAGATAAAAGCAAAGCTGTTGTTGCTGAGCAACAGACCACTGTAGATGGAACACTTTTAAGCGATTTGGAAAATATTCTGAAAAAGAACATGGGCACAAAGGTTGAAATTAAAAAAAGTGGTAAAGGTGGCCGGATAGTAATTAATTACTACGATGATGAAGAATTGCAGCGAATATTGGACTATATGAACGTAGTGTAATAATAGCAAATATTCCTCAGTATCTGGCTTGATCTGGCCTCTACTAAGTGATTCAGCTTGACATTTACTCCCCTAGCATGATAAGAGTTCTCTGCTTTGAGTGGTGGGGTGTATGTTTAAGGTATGCACAACTGAAAATCAAACCAAAGCATTTGTTTTCTTCATGCCCAATCTTAAGACACAATTACTCAAAGGTTTGGGGTGTGTGTAGAGACAAAACCAACAAAGTATTTCCAAGTACTACAAATCATAGTTGAGTCTTGAAGGAAGAAAGAGGTAGCACAGTGATTAGCATTGATTGGACCATCTTGGTGCAGTTTGTAAACTTCATAGTATTAATGGTATTGCTCAACATTCTTCTGTTTCGCCCATTGCGCAATATAATGGCGGCACGCCAAGAAGCTATAGAGGGCGGGCATCAACAAGCTCGTGATTTAGATGCATCAATAAATGAAAAATTAGAGAGTTATCAAGCAAAATTGCATCAAGCTAAGCTAGAAGGTAGTCAAGCAGGGCAAGAACTTCGAGCCGAAGCAGCAAAAGAAGAGATGTCGATAATTGGCGCAGCGCGCACTGAAGCTGACGCCAGCTTAACTGCTATGAAAAAAGGTGTTGCTATCGAGGTGGATAAAGCACGTGTAGTGTTGAATAAAGAGACACAATCTTTGGCAAAATTGATCGCTTCAAAAGTACTGGGAAGGAACGTTAAATAATGTTTGCAGACAAAACAAAGGGAAGAAATAAAGCCCTGACAGCTGCTGCGACTTTCGGATTAATCGTTGCAGGAGCAGGTTATGCAATGGCCTCCGGAGAAGCACATCATGCCGATAGCGGTGTGTTGCTCAAAGACTTTCTCTATCGGGTGTTTAACTTCGGCTTAATGGTTGCTATCCTGGTCTACTTTGTATCTAAACCCCTTAAAAATGGCTTAGCTGCGCGGCGAGAAGGTATTGCACAAGCAATTAAAGCATCAGAAGATGCTGAGCAAGCTGCTAAAGAAAAATATCAAGAGTACGATGCTAAGCTGACTCAGTCAGAATCAGAAATTGATGCCATTAAACTCTCCATTAAGGAAGAAGCTGAGCTGGAGAAGCAGCGTATTATTGCTGAGGCTAAACAAGCTGCTGAGAAGATTAAACTCGATGCACAAAAAGCTGCTGATAATGAGATAGCAAAGGCGCGCCTTACTCTGCAACAGGATGCCGCAACAATGGCAGTTCAAATTGCTGAAGATGTGCTGAAAAAAGCTGTCACTAAGGAAGATCAGGCTCGTCTGGTTGATGAATATAAGCTTAAGGTAGGAGAACTACATTGAGTACAAGTGCTATAGCAAAACGTTATGCTCAAGCTCTGGTCGAGTTGGGTAGCGAACAGAAGATGGTTGATCAGTATTGTACTGAGTTAGGCGAGATAAATGCTTTACTAGCTCGGGAAAATGAACTGCGTACTCTTATGGAAAGCCCATCTCTGCAGGTAGATAAAAAATCGGCAATTATGGCTGATGTTGTCGAAAAGATGAAATTATCTGCTGGCATGAAAAATTTTGTTGGATTGCTTACCATTAAGGATCGCCTTAAATATGTAAGCCAAATCTATGCAAACTATACAACATTCGCCGATGAAATCTCTGGTGTTGTTCGCGCGTGTGTTACCTCAGCAGTTAGATTAACAAAAGCGCAGGCTGACAGCGTAAAAGAGGGGCTTGAAAAACAGACTGGCAAAAAGATCGATTTGGAGACCAAGGTCGATTCTACTTTGTTGGGCGGTATGAAAGCCGAAGTCGGTGGTAGAGTTTTTGACGGTAGTATTAAAACCCAGTTGCAGCGGATTGAAGATACCTTAAAGAAGGGGTAGGAAGTACTCATGGAAATTAAAGCAGAAGAGATTAGTGCAATCATCAAAAAGCAGATCAAGGACTTTGGTCGCGAGGTTGAAGTAAGTGAAACAGGAAGTATCATCTCTGTTGGTGATGGTATTGCACGTATTCATGGATTAGACAAGGCGATGTCCGGAGAACTTCTTGAGTTCCCTGGTGGTATCATGGGTATGGTACTTAACCTTGAAGCAGACAATGTGGGTGCTGCTATCCTTGGTGAAGCAGAGCATATCAAAGAGGGTGATATCGTTAAGCGTACAGAACAAATTGTTCGTGTACCTGTCGGTGAATCTTTGATTGGTCGTGTTGTCAACGGTATCGGTATTGCAATCGATGGTAAGGGTGAGATCAAATCAGACACCTATAGCCAGGTAGAGGTCAAAGCACCTGGTATTGTCGCACGTAAATCAGTTCATGAGCCTATGCAGACTGGCTTAAAAGCAATTGACGCTATGGTGCCAATTGGTCGTGGTCAACGTGAATTGATTATTGGTGACCGGCAAACAGGTAAGACTGCTGTTGCGGTTGATACTATTATCAATCAAAAAGGGCAGGGCGTTGTCTGTATCTATGTAGCTATCGGCCAAAAGCGCTCTACGGTTGCTCAGGTTGTTGATAAGCTTAAGCAGCACGGTGCAATGGATTACACCATTATTGTTGCAGCAACAGCATCTGATCCAGCTCCTCTGCAATATATCGCACCATATACTGGTGTTACTATGGGCGAGTTCTTCCGCGATAGCGGTAAACATGCTCTGATTATTTATGATGACTTGTCTAAACAAGCTGTTGCATATCGTCAACTCTCATTGCTGCTGCGTCGCCCACCAGGACGTGAAGCTTTCCCTGGTGATGTATTCTACTTGCATAGTCGCCTACTCGAACGTGCCGCTAAGGTTAACGATAAATTGGGTGCAGGCTCTATGACTGCATTGCCTATTATCGAAACGCAAGCTGGTGACGTTTCTGCCTATATCCCGACCAACGTTATCTCAATTACCGATGGTCAGATATTCCTAGAAACGGACCTGTTCTATTCCGGTGTCCGTCCAGCTATAAACGTTGGTCTGTCGGTTTCCCGTGTTGGTGGTAGTGCTCAAGTTAAAGCTATGAAACAGGTAGCCGGTACTCTGCGTCTTGCTCTGGCTCAATATCGTGAGATGGCTGCATTTGCTCAATTCGGTTCTGATTTAGATGCTGCTACGCAACGTCAGTTGCAACGCGGCGAGCGCTTGGTAGAGATTCTTAAACAGGGTCAATACCAGCCGCTTCCAGTTTCTAAGCAGGTTTTGGCAATTTACGCAGTTAATAATGGCTATGTAGATGAATATGATGCCCACTTAGTGCAACGCTATGAAGCTGAAATGCTTTCATTTATTGAGAGCAAACATGCGGGAATAATAACCGATCTCGATACCAAGAAAGCAATTGATGCTGATCTAGAGTCTAGCATTAAAGCAGCTCTTGATGAATTTAAAGGTCAGTTTGTAGCTTAGTCTATTACCTGAGGATGCAAAAATGGCAAATCTGAAGGACATAAAAAAACGGATAAGCTCCGTTAAAAATACTCAGCAGATAACCAAAGCTATGAAAATGGTATCTGCTGCTAAGCTGCGCAGAGCTCAAGAAGCTGTTGTTGCCGCTCGACCCTACGCTGAAAAACTGCAAGAGGTTCTGTCGAGTATGGCAAAAAGGGATTCTGAAGGCGGGCATCCGCTGCTAGAAAATCGCGAAAAAAAGCGTGCCTTGATTTTGATTATGACAGCAGACCGAGGTTTGTGCGGTGGTTTTAACGCCAGTATAGCTAAGGCGACTGAAACGTTTATTAAAACAAAAGCCCATGGCTTTGACGATTACTCGGTGCGTATTATCGGTCGTAAAGGCAATGAGATACTTAAGCGACACCATAGCGTTAATATCGATAAGGTTTATGAAAACCTTACCGGCAATATTACCTATGCTACTGCAGCGTTACTAGGTAGTGAAATTGTAGAAGATTATACCGCTGAAAAGTTTGATGCTGTATTTATGATTTACAATCACTTTTTCAGTGCGATAAGTCAGGAAGTCACAACAACTCAGTTGTTACCCATTGATCCACAGGAAACTGAGGAAGAAGGCTACGTTGCTGACTATATTTACGAGCCGAGTTGTGAAGAGGTATTGGCTTCAATTCTTCCCAAGTATGTAGAAGTTGAAATTTTCAGAGCTTTACTTGAATCCGTAGCTTCAGAACATGGAGCTCGCATGAGTAGTATGGATAGTTCAAGTAAAAATGCTGCGGAAATGATCGACAAGCTTACCTTGCAGTATAACCGAGCTCGTCAAGCTGCTATTACTTCAGAATTGATGGAAATTATTTCTGGCGCTGAATCAATCAAGTAACGATAATCTCCACACGCTGGGGTATAAAAGGAGTACATCTCATGAACAAGGGTAAAATTGTACAGGTTATTGGTCCTGTAGTAGACGTCCAGTTTGAGGCTGGCAAACTTCCGGAAGTATATTTCGCGCTGAAGATCACTAACCCCGCCCTCGGTGATGGTGAGTGGAACCTGGTGGTTGAGGTTGCGCAGCACTTAGGTGAGAATACTGTACGTACTATCGCTATGGACGCCACTGAAGGTTTGGTTCGCGGTCAAGAGGTTTTAGATACTGGTAAGCAAATTGTTATGCCTGTTGGTCGCAAGACTTTGGGGCGGATACTTAATGTTGTCGGTGAGCCTGTTGATGAAGCCGGTCCAGTAGGTGCTGATGCAGAGTGGGGTATTCATCGCCCTGCTCCAGATTTTACCAGCCAGTCAACTAATGTTGAATCCTTTGAAACGGGCATAAAAGTTATCGATTTGCTCGCTCCTTACGCTCGTGGCGGTAAAATTGGTCTGTTTGGTGGTGCTGGTGTTGGTAAAACAGTTCTTATTATGGAATTGATCAACAATATTGCGCAGCAGCATGGTGGTTTCTCAGTATTTGCTGGTGTTGGTGAGCGTACTCGTGAGGGTAATGACCTGTGGGAAGAGATGAAAGAGTCCGGTGTTTTGGACAAAGCTGCCCTAGTATACGGTCAGATGAATGAGCCCCCTGGAGCTCGTGCTCGTGTTGCTCTTTCAGCTCTTACCGTTGCTGAGTATTTCCGTGATGAAGAGGGACAGGACGTTCTGCTGTTTGTCGATAACATCTTCCGCTTTACTCAAGCAGGGTCAGAAGTTTCCGCGTTGCTGGGACGTATACCATCTGCAGTTGGTTACCAACCAACTCTAAGTACCGAGATGGGTGAGTTGCAAGAACGTATCACTACAACAGATAAAGGTTCTATCACTTCAGTACAGGCTATTTATGTACCTGCTGATGACTTGACAGACCCTGCACCAGCTACAGCGTTTGCTCACCTGGATGCCACAACAGTTCTGTCACGGCAAATCGCCGAATTAGGTATCTATCCTGCTGTTGACCCTCTTGACTCTTCAAGCCGTATTTTGGATCCTCAAGTAGTTGGTGAGGAGCACTACAAATTGGCTCGTGATGTTCAATTTGTTTTGCAACGCTATAAAGACTTACAGGATATCATCGCAATCTTGGGTATGGATGAGTTGTCCGAAGAAGATAAGCAAGTTGTTGCCCGTGCACGTAAAATTCAACGCTTCCTATCACAGCCATTCTTTGTTGCTGAGATCTTTACCGGTTCTCCTGGTAAATACGTTGAGCTTAAAGACACTATCAAAGGCTTTAGAGAAATTCTTGATGGTAAGCACGATAATCTACCTGAGCAAGCTTTTTATCTTGTCGGTTCTATCGAAGAGGCTATTGAAAAAGCCAAGACACTGGCAGCTTAAACGATTGAGATTGAGGGCAGCATTGGCTGCCCACAACCATAAAGGAAGTTGCTCATGGCAGACTTATTAAAACTGGAGATGGTCACTCCATACAAGCGGGTATTAAGTGAAGAGGTTGACGAAATTGTTGCTCCTGGCGTAGCTGGCGAGCTTGGTTTCCTGCCTGGTCATACCCCCTTGTTGACCACTTTGAAAATTGGTGAGTTAACCTATCGCAAAGGTAGCTCTTACTTTCATGTTGCCCTAAATTGGGGCTACGTGGAGATTGAAGACGATAAGGTCACGATTTTAGCTGAGACAGCTGAACCAGCTGATCAAATTGACATTGCACGCGCCAAAGAAGCTTTAGGTCGTGCTGAAGATGCACTTAAAAAGTTGCATGAAGATGATAAGCAATTCAAAATCATGGAAGCAGCTTTACAACGGGCTATTATTCGTATTCAGGTTGCAAACGGTAAATAGTTCAGTTGAAGTTGGTGATACTAAAAAGGCGACCAAAGGTCGCCTTTTTTTGTGGCAAATTATTGTTAACCCTGTTGTTGCTAATATCTCTTAAATATTTCTTATAGCTCTCTTCTCTAGATTGCAGATAGAGGTTGGTTCTCCCAGTGTAATTAAGATATCTCCAGCATCAAGAATAGCCTGTGAAGAAGGGTTGAATAACATTTTTTCTGTATCCTTCTTCTTGATAGCGACAATTATAATACCCAACTCTTTGCGTATATCTGAAGCCATAAGGGTCTTATCTATAAGGTCCGATCCAGGGCGAATACATATCTCCTCCATCTGTAATTCCAGATTGTGGTGTGCTGTAGCAATCTCAATAAAATCCATCACAGAAGGGCGCAGTATCGCCTGTGCCATGCGCGTAGCGCCTATAACGTATGGAGATATGACTTTGCTCGCTCCAGCACGTAGCAACTTTTTTTCTGTGTTTTTTTCTCCAGCACGAGACAGAATAAATAGATCAGGATTTAGTCCACGCGCTGTGAGCGTTATGTATAGATTTGCTGTATCAGAAGTTACTGCTGTTATCAGCCCTTTAGCCCTTGTTATTCCAGCACTTATAAGCACATCATCGTCTGTGGCGTCGCCATTGACAAATAAAATTCCCTCGTCGTGCATTTTGTCACATAACTCCGCATCAGTTTCAACAACAAGATCAAGTCCGTAAACTGCTGTAAATAATTGGTAGGTAGCCATCGCTCCGGTTTGGTAAGTTGACGTTGTCAAAGACGTTTCACAAACCAAAGGAGAAGAAGCGATGGCTGGATATGATATTAAC
>Ga0265295_1002585_pt1 | contig 28224 bp, 19 predicted proteins | sample Munlansysbiofilm_FD_192503 | JGI IMG/M metagenome (GOLD analysis project Ga0265295, IMG submission 192503) | Leachate microbial communities from a municipal landfill in Southern Ontario, Canada - Methane capture system biofilm | ecosystem: Engineered > Solid waste > Landfill > Unclassified ... | reverse complement strand
AGAAATTTCAATTTTTTCTTGGGAATCTGTCCATTTGGTGCCCTGAAAGGGCAACCTATTAAAGCCCAGGGTAAGCGAGGCTCCGTAGGAGCCGAGCGCCACCCTGGGTAACAGCCCCCCCCGAATCCGGCGCCCTGTAAGGGCGCCACTAATCTGCTGAATGGCAGGGAACGGGAGCGGGAGCGGGGAGCAGCCTAAAGGCTGTACTACATACGTGGGACAAAAACCGGCTAGATGCAAGCTTGCCCCTTTTTGGACGGGGTCTAATTTAGACCCCGTCCAAAAAGGGGCCTGGCAGGATTTTGGACACTAAGACATACCAAGTCATCTTCGGCTAAAATATGTGACTGGTGCCAGGTCCCCGGGGCGGCTGGCCGGTGCGCTGTCGGCAGTCATGCACAACTCGCCGGAAAAGAGTTTTTCCCGCAGGTATTCATAGACCTCCATATTGGTCTCCTGCACTTTGTTTTCCGGCCACAGGGCCAGCTTGCGCACTGCGATGCGCAGGGCAGAGAACTTATGCCGCTGGCCCTCGGCAAACATCGCATCCAGGGCCTCGCGCACCCTGCCGCGCGGGGGCTGCGGCAGCAGCAGGTCAGAAAACCGGTCCATAGGAATAAAGCTTATATTTTCGGCGCTCATGCTCATACAGCTGGCTCTCGGGACCGGGTTCACCCAGTCTATGCCCTCGCCCACAAATGCCAGGGCAGAGGTGGCCAGGTAGAAGGCATTGTCTTTGCGCCCCCACAAGAGCGGCAAATTCAGCCTTAGGGCGCTGACCATGCCTGGTTCCTCCAGCGACAGAGCCAGGCTGGCTATTTCAGCAGGCAGGCAAGTGAAGGTCTCATACAGCGAGTGCGGCAGGCTTTTCCCCTGGGCATGCACATGGCTGAGCAGATTGGCGAAAAGATCGCTGCTATGCACGCCGTGCCCGTTACTCATCAGCGGATACCCCTGCACCTCATGTTCGCATTCGGTGGAAAATTCGCAGCCGGCCTGAAGCAGCAAGTCATAGTATTTTTGATAATCGTTAGTGGCTTTGAAGCGTCCGGCCCCGCCATTGGCGCAGTAGACCACTTTTTGATCTGCGGCCAGGAAGGGCTGCGACCAGCTGTCCAGGGCAATTCCCGGCGTGCGGCTATGCGCGATGCCGACGTTGCCCGGCAGGTTTTCGGCCTCGGTATGGCGGCGCAGCCTTTGGCAGTCGCCACAAACCTTGGCCAGGTATATTTTACCCTCATGCATGGTGGCGATACCGGAATAGTGGCCGCTGTCAAAACCCTCCTGAGCCTCCAGCATGCGCAGCAAAAGCGGCGCAGCCTTCTGTTCGCCGACATATGCGGCCATGGTACACATAGATACTCTCCCAGAGGACGGCGCTTATAATTTGATGCCCAGATACGGGGCGATGTTGCCGCCGAACACCGCCGACTGGAACTGTTCGGGAATGAGCATACTATAGTATTTCTGCGCCTCGACGATGATGTCCGGTCGGCTAATATAGGCATCGGAGCCGAGCATGAGCTTGTCGCGACTGTCTATGCTGCCATAGCAGTACTTGAAGACGAGCAGCTCCTGCAGTTGTTCGGCGCTTACACTGCCCCAGTTGCCGTTGCCGCCCAGGTCGGCAAAGATATTGGCGGTGGTCCTGGTCATCTCGGCGCCTTCCTGTCTGAAGATACTGGTACCCATGTGCGCCATGATGACCGGGAGGCGGGGAAAAGCCCGGGCCACGCGGTCCAGAGTCAAAGGATGCATGTTGCGCAGCAGCGGACGCCTGAAGTCGGGCTTGGCCTGGTTCGGGCCGCAGCGGTAAAGCCCGGTGTGAAACAGGGTCGGCAGACCCAGTTCCTCGATTTTCTCGTAGATGGGCATATAGAAGTCATGGTCGTACTCATACCAGGGCACGATAAACTTAAAGCCGCGGAAGCCCTGCTCGGCCAGGCGCTCGACCAGGCCGGCCTCGCCGGCCTCGCGGCCCAGGTCTATCCAGGCGAAAGGCACAATCCAGTCGGGATATTGCCTGGCGATGCGCAGGCTGGCGGCATTGCCGGGATATTTTCCCTTCCGGCTCCAGTCCCCCCCGCTGATGCAGGCGATGGTGCCGCTTTCCTCCAAAGTGGCGACAAACTGCCTTACCGCCTGCGGATCGTCCGTGTCGCTGTGTACATGATGGTCGATTTTCATAATGTGTCCTGGGATATCTTGGCATCCAGAAAACACGGCGTTGATTCTTTAAGTGTTCATTTGTGGCTCTTAGTATATTTTAGTGGTTCAAAGTCTATTTATCTTCGCGCAAAACATGTTTGGGGCTAGTATAGACTATGGGTTTCAAGGGTGCACCGAGCCTGACATTATGGTCTTCTACCACTTGGTGCAATCTGATCTGCCAGATTTCATCTTTCGCGCTTGCTTCTCTGCTGGCTTTCAGGAATTGCACTCCGGTGAATTGCGGCTTGTTGTCTACGACTTTTCCTTTCTCATCAATAAGTTGTACCGCTACTGGCTCCCCCATGGAGGCTCCTACTCTAATAGCAACTTCTCTCAATTCGGCAGGCACCAGAAAATATAGCTCACTAGCGCTTCTAAACAGGGGCAGTCCAGTGCTGGCGGAAAAGCCCCAGCCGGCAGCGGATGAATTGACGACGACGGCATGTCCGCCAGTTTTATAGCTAAAGGTATAAACACCGCTGCCTTTGGGTTTGAATGTATAGGTGTAGTCTGGTTCAGTGATGGTAAAGTGACTGTGTTCGGTGCCATTGGAGTCGCGAATAATCACAGGCATATTGATGCTGCCTCTAGATTTCCAAGCCACTTTGAAGTTGATATTGACGGTTTCACCTGCCTTGGCATATTGTATCAATTCCACCCCGCCGCGGGTCTGAACTGTGTTTCCAAACTCGGCCTCATTACTGATGGGGAGCAAGCCGCGGGTTTTCAAGGGCAGGCTTTTGAAGGAACGGAATTCCGGGTTGCTACGGTGCTGGGCGTAGAGAGGCTTAAAGTCAACCTGCCTTTGCTGCCCCGAACCGTCTTGCAAAGTGATGCTACCAGCAAAGGGCAAGATACCAGCCATTCCCATGGGCATAACCTCGAAAACTGGCTGTGTCAAAGCCTGCTTGATGAGCAGATTCCCGAAATCCACTCCGTCAAAATCATCCATCTGGCTGGAGGCTAAAACAATCGGGGCGGCTTTATTATTGAGGTTGTCAACCACGCAGTCGCGAAAGCTCAGCCTAACTCCGCCAACTCGTTGCTGATAAAGCGCCAGGGAGCGCCGGCCTGGCGGCGAGGAGAAACTGCAAGCCTCAAAGCTGATACTGCCCTGCAAAGGCTTCTCCTCCGCGTTTCCAGCCGCAGAGCAGGCCAGCGCACCGCTGTTGTTGTAAACTCGACAATCGCGAAAAACTATAGAAATGGGTTTTTCCAAGGCACAGATACCAATCAAGATGCCGTTGGCGTCATTTTCATAAATGTCACAGTTCTCAACCACACAATTGATCAGGTAGTCTTTGCTGTGGTTTGGCTCGAAATCTATGCCGGCCTGTGGTGGTGTGCCCGCTGTGCCCGTCAAAGTGCAGTTTTTTATCAGCAGGTTCTCTGCGCTGATCACACTGATACCCTGGCGGTGATGATCAGCTATGAACAAGTTCTCCAGAAGAACATTTTTACAGCCTCTGCTGCCCAGATAGACGCCGTCGCCGCCGCTGGACAAAATGCTCAAGTCTTTAATCACTATATCATCGGAGCCATACAAGGCGATGGCATGTCTCCACTCGGAGTGTTCATAGCGGCTTTCATCTTGGTAGTCCTTCTTGTTCATCTTCAGGACAGCCTTGCCCTCTCCGCGCATAATGAGGTTTTTGACGTTTCGGATGCTGAAAAGAAAGTCGCCCTTGCCCAAAAAGGCTCCTGGTTTGGCACGCACCACTACCTTGTCGGCAAAGACCAGTTCCAGATTGCTGCGCAAATTGATGGTCTCCACCAGATATTCAAAGCCGGGATCGTCAACTATGACCGTTTTTGCGCCTGAGTCAATGGCACTTTGCATGGCCGCAGTGGCGTCATCCTTATGCGGTTTGAAGTCGCTGACCTTGACGGTTTGCGCCATAATTGTCGAAACAAGTCCCAGGCTAAGCGTAAGTCCCAGAGCCAAGCCCCATATTTTTTTCATCTCGCAAACTCCCTTTATTGAAACGTTTTGACGCCCGATTCAGCGCATTTCTTCAACCGTGACATTTTTCACCCTGGCGTTTGAGCCTTCCGGCATATTCACACCCACGGCAAAAACCGCGATTGACTTGGCCTCGCGGCGAATTTTAAGGTCACTTTGAAACTGGTTCCAGTCACAGTCTTCCTTAATAATGATTCCACTGTAAGTCAGTGTTTTCCCTGCCGCGCTCACATGTCTTAGGACCAGCCAGAACTCGCCTTTGCCCAGGTTTTCAGCGACTATATCGCCCTTCAGCCTGAAGGTTTTGCCTCCAGGCTCTTCCACTGGCAATGCGACAATGCTTTTAAGCCAGGAGTTTTCCTTGCCCAAGTCCGGTCTGCCAATGATTTTCAGAGCCATTTCGCCGTTTTCAATTTCTTTGCTGGCATATGCCCTAGGGGCAGGAAAGTCAACCGCCATCACATTTCCGCTTCCAATTCTTTCGTAGCGTATAAATGAAGGCCTCCAAAGCCCGCCTTTGCCGCTTTTGTTTTCCACCAGAGCGGTGATTTGATTGTCCTGCCCAAACTTCACCAATTCTGTTACATCATATTCCTGCGGCTCTTTCCAGCTGTTGGGATTCACCTTGCTGTCGTAAACTAGGCTGCCGGCCTCCTTGCCGTTGACCCAGAACCAGCCCGACTCATCTACGGCACCAAGGCGCAGGATGACTTTTTGCCCTGCCTGGGTCTCTGGCAGCTCAACCTTGGTGCGGTACCAAGCGAAGTTGTATTCCAACACATCCTGGTCTTCGAGAAAGCTCCAAGTGGAAATGGGCTTCCAGTCTGTGTCATTAAAGTCGGCCTGAAAGTAACCTAGTTCTCTGCCCTCTGTGGAGCCGGCAATCTTGAGTTTCCAGGTTTCAGGCAATGCGGTGGAGTTCTCCAGGCTCATGTCCAGCAATTTCCAGGCATGTGCCTCCAGTACTCCTCCACGCGTGAACCTTTTCAGGTCCGCCGCCAGAGCCGGGATTTGCTCCCTGAAGTCCTTGACCACCTGCAATGTTCTCTGCCGTACCAGGTTGTCATTATTCTGATTGGCGAAGATCGCCGAGCTTTGTGCGCATAGCCTGGCGTGCTCGTAACCTTGGCGTATAAAGGCTACTCTCTGAGCTGCGTCAGGCTCGCCTTTCGCTTTAAGCTCAGCCTCTTCGAGAAATTTCAGGGCCGGCTCAAAGACCCTGTCAGGGAAGAGCAGATGCGCGATCCCTGTATAGAAATTTCCGAAAATAAACCATTTGCGCTCGCTCTTGGTCTCATGCACTTGGTTGAAGTGCTCGGCGTTGTCCATGCAATACTTCTCCCAATAGTCAAAATACCTGCGCATGGCCTCTGCTCCGGCGCCAAAGCCTGAACAGTACTCCTGCAAGAGTTCAGACACCGGTCTTTGCGGGTCCACCACCAGGCGGTTCATGACATAGAGGTTGGGCCCCAGCGTGGCCCAGGAGAGGTTCGGCCCGTCTATATCCAATCCCAGCATGCCGTTGTTGTAAGCCAGCTTGAACTGCTGTGCGTATTGATGGTAAAAGAGCTCAGGCATGGCATAGCTGCTAAGCATAAAGTTGGGGCGCATATACAGGGATGCGCCGGAGTCGCCCCAGGCCTTGATCTCGTCTTCCACCAGCTGCTGATATTTTTCCGTGCGCGGGAAAGGCAAGTCATCGACAAAGCCGACCACGATATTTTTGTTCAGCTTGGTGTTTCTGGGGGCGTAAACATAGTTCATGTAGGCGTAGGCGCCCACCTGCACCTCCGGATTAATCTCAGCAGCCATTTCCCAGAGGCGCTTGTAAAACTTGGCGTAGCGCTCGCCAACGTTGCGTTGACTAGCATACAGCATGCTGGGCCAGCGCCAGTCGCCCCCGTCCCAAGCCTTGCACTGGTCACATTGACAGCGGCCATAGGCATCGTTTTCCTTGGCGTTAACCGCCAGTTTGGTATAACCGGAGTCGCGCCAGTTGTCAATTATTTGCTGATGGAAGGCAGGATTTGAAACGCACATAGATGCATAGCGGTCATTAAGCCTGCGCCCCTGCGAGTCCATTTCAAAGTATTCAGGGTGCTGCGGACCATAAACCTTGTACCAATTGATAAAGGCATGCCCTTGGCTGGGACAGCCTGCAAAACGAATATACTTGGAGGTGTCCGCCCTAAGCATACGGCGGTTCCAACGCCAATCATAGCGCCTCACATAGGCAAATTGCAGAGGCGGCTCCCAGCTAAGATCGTAGCTGCCGGATTCTATGGTTTCTTTTGTCGGTATAAGCTCGCCAAGCTCGTCAGGCCAGAGCCAGCGCACGCCTAGCTCTCTTTCGGCCCATTCATAGACGGCAAACAGGGTACCGGCTGCGGTACGCAGTTTTTCCACCTCCCCGGCACCGTCTCTTCCTGCCAAGGCCAGACTGTCAGCGCTGCTAAGGATGCGAAAGCCGCAGAGAGGCAAGTCAGCAAGCTCGAGCTTGGCGGCTCTCCCCAGCAATATTTTTTTTCTATCCTTGTTTGCTTGACGGGAATCGACTATGGCCAGTCTGCAGCCAGAGGCTTTCTCTATGATGTAGGCCAGCTCTTCAGCCGCGTACTTTTCCACTGACCTAGGGTTTTGGGGAATGACTATATCAGCCTGTGCAAGGCCGTCTTTGACCAGCTCCCAAGCCAACAGTTGTGTGGCAGTGCAACACAGAAGTAAAAACAACAGGATTTTTTTTCTCATGAACCGATTACTCCGGAGTCTCTTAGCTTCAAATTATAAGTGTAAACAATATTGTCAGTAAAAATAAGCAGAGGGATTTCACAGGATGAAGACCACGCATGTCTGTCACAGACAGCTGTCTGTGACAGAGCGCCGGCTTTTCAATCTGCAACAGTCCTGCGCCTAATAATGGCAGCCTTCCGGAACTTTGAAGTTGCCGGCCTGCACACGCTTGTAGCTGACCAGCTGGGGCGCGGGAATTTTCTCTACCGAGGTGTCAATCCTGGTCCAGATGGCAATGTTCTCATGATTGTTGACCTGTACTCCAGGTGATGAAAGCCCATAGTCCCAGGCCCAGCCGTAAGTGTCGCCGAAAAGATATTTGAAGTCCGGGGTGTCCGGCGGCAGTCTGTAGGGGCTTTTGCCGGTGGTTCCTTTGGGAGCTCCCAGATACCAGAAATAACTGGAAACCCCACTAAGCCCCTGTGCCTTCATCATGGCCATGGTGCGAGCCGGACAGCAGAGTTGCTCTTGCCAGTTGCTGCCCTTTATATAGCCCGTGTTATAAAGCCGGCGTATGGCGGCCTGGGTTTCAGTATTAGGGCCGGAAAAGCGGGTGGGGTAGTTCATTGAATAGCAGGGAGGCAGGTAGCCCTCATAGTCGTCGGCGTAAAAAGTCAGGGTCAGCCCGATCTGTTTCTGTTTGTTGACGCAACTGGTCTCCAACGACTTTTGTTTCGCCTTCTGCAAAGCCGGCAGAAGCATGGAGGCAAGCACGGCAATGATCGCTATGACGACGAGCAGTTCGATCAAAGTGAAAAAACTCTGTTTCATGTTTGACTTCTCCTTGGTATAATGATCTCGGGTTGAACGGACTGTACTATTGCTTGATTGTCAAAAAGGTGCTTGAGCATAAGCTTGGCCAGGTTCTGCAGGTTGAAGCGCGCCGAAATGATGGGCAAGAGCGAAAACCTGACGGCCACGGTGTTGAACATGCCGCAGACCAGCACTTCATCGCCTATCTTTCGTCCTTGGCCATGCAGATAATGCGCCGCCCCCAGGGCATGAAAGTCGGTGACGCAGACCAGCGCCTCCAGACCCGGGTCCAGTTCCAGCGCCCTGCAAGCCGCCTCGAACCCGGCCTCGTACTGGGCGTCGAAGCCGCCCTGGTCGCTGAACTCGAATTCAGGCACTTTTTGCAGTCTGGCGCGAAAGTCATCGGCCTGCTGAGGACTTCCTGCCAGAGGCAGTGCTTTGCTCTGAAAATAACTTTCAGTCATCAGCAGCCGGTAGTTGTTTTTATGCCGCTCATTGAAAATCTGCAGATATGCCGCTATGGCGGCAGACTCATCCAGATAAAAGCTTTTGTCAAAATTAGAGCTTGTAACTTCCTGGTCAATTTTGTATGAGAGATTCAGACCGATGTAGGCAAATTCGCGTTGTTTGATGAACTCGAGCAGCTGATAGGAGCCTACCGGGTGTCCAATCAGGATAAAGCTGCGGCAGCCCTTGCGTTCCAGTTCGAGAAGCTTTTCAAGGTTCTGCTCCGCCGACGGCGTCATCACCGCGGTGTAGCTGGCGTAGCCTTCCGACTCCAGGGCGGAAACCATCTGTACCATCAGGCGCATCTGAAACTCCGAGTAGGTGACCCGGTCCTGAGAAAAGATAATCGCCACAATTTTGGTGGACATCCCAGTCATGATGCGATAGCCCACATTGGGACGGTAGTTCCAGGCCTTGGCCAGAGCCAGGACCTCCTGACGCTTCTGCTCCGAACAATAAGTGGGCTTGTTGTTCAAAATACGCGACACGGCCGAAACACTGATGCCGGTAACCTTGGAAAAATCCTTTAAAGTGATGCGCTTGCTGCTAATCATAAATAAAAAGGAAAACAACAACGTAAACTACTTAACATAGGCTACTATAAACGCCGGTTTCGGGTTTTGCAAATTGATTCGGAAAAATATTTTTCTGCCCCGCCGAGGGTAAACGCAAGATTAAATGCAGAAAAAAAATCCTTGTCAGAAGTATTAGGTAAATTCCTGTGAGCCTAACCTGTTGAATACAAAGAAATCTTGTAGTTAGTGCCTTCTCACGCCGGCTAAAGCCGGCTAAGAGCGCAAGCTAAAGCTTGAACTACGAACATACGCCGGCTAAAGCCGACGGAGAACAACACTTTTCAGGCTGAAGTTAGCGCCAATAGGCACAGGCCGGCAAAAACCGGGGGGCCTTTTTTGTTGAAAAACAATAAAAACAAGTGTAGCCAGGCAAAATGTCAAAATCATGGCCAAATTTCGTTGTCATTCACACCGATTCGTCCGATACCTCCGATTCGTCCGATACCTCCGATTCGTCCGATACCTCCGATTCGTCCGATACCTCCGATTCGTCCGACACCTCCGATTCGTCCGATACCTCCGATTCGTCCGATACCTCCGATTCGTCTGATACCTCCGATTCGTCCGATACCTCCGATTCGTCCGATAAAACCGATTCTACTAACAGGCTCAAAAAGAATAGCGCAAACATACATCGCGTTTTTTTTTGCACTTCGGGTTTGACAGACAGATGCAGAAGGACTATAGTAGAGCAACTTCAACAAAAATAGACAAAAATAGAACAACTCATGCAGAGCCACAGCAGCAAAAAGAATAGCAAGACCGAGCGTCTGGAGACGTTGCTGCGCGAGGATATCTTTACACGGCGGCTGGCTGACGACCAGGCCATCACGCCGGAACTGGAGCTGGCCGAGAAATACGACATGAGCCGAAACTCGGTGCGCCGCGTGATCAGCAAGCTGGTGGCCGAGGGCTTCCTCTACCGCCGCCGCGGCAGCGGCACCTATATCGTGCCCGAAGAGCAGCGCGGCCAGGCCAGACCGGAGGCGGAGCTGCCCCGCGGCAAACGCCAGGTGCTCTTCCTCTCCCTGGAGACGGCACTCTCCGAAGCAGTCTTCCGCGGCGAGGACACCTTCGGGCCTATCTTCCGCGGCCTCAGCGGAGTCTTGCAGCCGCGCGGCTACAATCTGCTTATCGCAAACGTGGGGCTGGACTGGGAGGCTCCGGCTTGCCTGCTCAACGGCGACGTGGCCGGGGTCATCTTCCACGGCGAAGTCGAGCCTGGCTTCTGGCGTCGTCACATCGCCGCCCTGCCCTGCGTCGGCTTGCAGCACATCAATCGCGAGCTGGACTGTGACTGGGTCAAACAAGACAACGAGCAGCGTTGCTACGAGGCGATCAGATATCTGAAACGCCACGGGCACCAGCGCATAGGCTTTGTCAGCAACGAGGCCGAGACCTTTCTCTCCCGCGAGAGGCAACTGGCCTACCGCATGGCCTTGCGTACATTCGACCTGCCGCATGACCCGGCCTGGGAGGTGGTCTGGCAACGCCCGCGCGTGAAAGGAGTCCTGCTTGGTGAAAGCGAGATACCCGACTACAGCCCCTACTTGCAAAAGGCCTTCGAGACCGCCACTCCCCCCAGCGCCTTTCTTTGCTTGGACAATTGGCGCGCCATGGGCAGCTTGCTGGCGCTGCACAAAATGGGCCTCAAGGTGCCCGAGGACATCAGCCTGATAGGCAGCTACAACTTCCCAAACGTGAATGCAACCCTACTCAATGGCAAGCCCTGCCACTTCGCCCACTTTAACGACAACCTGGAAGATATCTGCGCCGCCGCCGCAGGCCTGCTGCTGGAACAAATCGCCTGCAACAAAAAACAGGCCAGAAGAACAATTTCACTACAAGCAGAATTCATCGAGGGAGACACCGTGATGAGCCTGAGAACTGAAAAAACAAACAAAACTCTTTAACAAAATATCCGTAAAAAACAAATAGTCGATAGTAGGCAAAAACAGTTAAATTTTTCATACATTAACGAAAAGGAGCTGCAGCAATGAAAACCAGAGGAACTTTTACACTTATTGAATTACTGGTCGTCATAGCCATTATCGCCATACTTGCCAGCATGTTGTTGCCGGCTTTGAGCAAGGCTAGAGCGAGAGCTCGAAGTATTACCTGTGTCAATAATATGCGCCAAATTGGGCAGTTTGCGTTTTTATATTCTGAGGCTTATAGCGATCACATCATTCCATCCTTGTACAAGCATGGCACTCTCGGCTTTAATGTCTGGTGGGTTAACGGCTTGAATGAGTTTCTTCATAACAACCTGTGGCTCTCCAATAAGACCTTTCATTGCCCTAGCGACCCCAAGGTCCCCACCAATGGCAGCTATGGCTGGAACAATTACACGAGCAAGACCACTAATGGCGCGTTCAAGTATGATGGCAACCTAATGTTTCCGAAGATTAAGCGTCCGGCCATTCGTCCCTTGATGCTTGATTACACTTATACCGACAGTGATGATTCACAGCGTTATCAATGGAATGAATGGCGGCTGAACCAGAGGGGAGCCGCCGCGACTTTGCTGGAATTCCTGCGTCATGAAGGTACCACCAATGTGTTATTTTGCGATTTGCATGTAGGAAAATATAATCTGCAAGGGATCTCAAGCAAGACTAATCCTACTGATAGACAGATAAACTTGGCTGATCTTTATGGCGAGGCCAAATAGATCCTACGCATGACAGCGCTGACTGCAGCAGCTGTCAACTTGGGCGAGCCTGACTGATTGACTTTTGGACACGAAGACACACTAAATCACATTAAGACACACCCCCACTTTTTTGGACGCGGCTTATCTTAGTTTTTTATTCCAAAACCAAATTAACCAATGACTAAACTACAGCTTTCATTTGTAATTTTTATTTTTGCGTTGACACTGCACCTAAACGCAAAGGTTCAAAGTGGGTTTAAAGCCGACAGCCTGCCTCTTTTAAAGGTTCCCTTGACTGAGCAAAGCCTGGGAAGCGGAGCTGAAGCACTTGATTTCAGCTCCGCATTAAAGTTGGAATTTACTCAAGGCACGCTTTATCTATTATGTAACGAGAGCCAGCTTTTCATCAAGGCAAAACTTGATAGTGAGGTGGCGCCGGTAGTCTTGACTCAGGCTCCCGGGCAAAAATTCGGCAAAGAAGATGCGATGTTTTTCCGCTTCGATCCCAATCTACGCGGGCGCAACACTAAATTCATAGGCTTAAATTTTAGTTCTAGCGCTGGGATATCGGGGGAGAGCTACTCTCTTTTGCGTCCTATAAAATTTCATCACCAAGTGAAGCTTGGCGCGTCTGCCTGGGAGCTCTACTTAACTCTGTCCCTTGCTGAGCTAGGCATAAGCAAGGATTCCTCTAATTTGCTGGGGTTCCACGCCGAACGTCTTTTTCCCAATAAAAAAACCGAGTTTTTACCTAAACAGCATCTTGTTTTGGGCAGGGAAAGTGTAAAGCTAAGGTTTTCATCAAAGGCTGAAAGTTTGGAAATTCATGCTCAGCAGCTGGAAAGTGGAACATTGACTTTTGAAAGAGACGGGGTGCTACAAAAGCAGGCCTTAAATTTCCGCAATGGTCTTGCTGTAGCCAAGCTGCCTTTGGATAGCGTTGGAGACTTGCCCTTCGCGCTCACTGTCACCGATTATGAGGGGGTGAAATATAGCAACTATTGCAGGGCTGAGTTCTATCTGAACCTCTATGAGGCAGAAAAATATCGAAAAAAAGTCATCGAAGACAAAAACCTGATTTTCTGGACAACTAGCTCAATGGACAAGGTCCTGCCGGATTCAGAGCTGCCCACACAAGGCGGCGCGCTATTAAGAGCAGAATTGGCCAGGCATGAATATGAAGGTATCCCTCTACACATTTATGCCGCTGAAGATACGGAATTCATGGTTGAGATTAGTGATTTGAGCTCCTCGCAAGGGCAGGTAATCAAAGCATCCAACGTGACGCTTTTTCATCTGGATACGGTTCCATGCCGCAAGCCTTCTGACGGAGCCAGCTATAGGGGAGATTGGCCAGACCCGCTGGTTCCTCTGGAAGGGAGCTTGTTCTGCCCTAAAGAACAAAACACCAGCTTATATCTGCGCTTTTATGTGCCAAAAAATACGCCGGCGGGAAAATATAGTGCCAGCCTAAGCCTGAACTCAGACAAAACCAGCCGGCGCATTCCAGTGCAGTTAGAGGTATTCGATTTTACCTTGCCCGATGATAACGCCATGAAAAGCGTATGCCTGATCTGGGGGATGGAAAAGTATCTGAATATCAAGTCTAAAGAAGACAGAGACCGTTACAGAAGAGGATTCTACAAGCTTTTCAAACAGTACCGTCTAGCGCCTGGCGACCTTTTTATGGGTGTGAAGATAAAATTTGAGGACGGCAAATGTGACTTTAGCGAATTTGATGAGAGAGCCAAAGAGGTGTTTGATGAATTCAAGTTTACTGACACTAATATCTCCCGTTGGACTATAGACCCCACCTACCGCTTTGACATTCCCAGACCCAGCGATGAAGTCATGGCGCAGGTCGAAGTAGCCTACAGGCAGGTTTATGAGCACTTGAAGCAAAAAAAATATCTGGACAAGATTTATTGGTATGATGCAGACGAACAACCGAAGCCGGTCTATCCGGCACTTAAAACACACTTCGAATTTATAGGCAAGCTTTTTCCGGGCATGCGTCGTTTTCTAACAGTAACACAGTTGAGTTCAGAGGAGTTGGACGGAGTGGTGGAAAGCTGGTGCCCAATTATAGACATTGCCGAGAAAGACCTGGAGTTTTATCAGGCTCAGCAAAAAAAAGGCCGTGAGTTCTGGTGGTACACCTGCGATTTTCCGGTTGCTCCTTATCCCACCGAGTTTATCGACGCGCCTGGCATTATGCAGCGTGTTTATTATTGGCTAGCTGAGAAATATGGTGTGGACGGGGTTTTGTATTGGGGTGCGGACTATGGTCCCAACGTCGGCAGAAACTCATTTGAAAATCCGCTCTATGGCAGTCCCGAGACAGTCAGCTCACGCAACGGCACTGGGTTTATGGTTTATCCTCCCTGCCGCCAGGCTCCACAAGACACAGTGGCAGAGGCGCCTTGGCCTTCAATCCGCATGGAATATATGCGCGATGGCATGGAGGATCGCGAATATTTCAGGCTGGCGAAAAACCAGGTTCAGCGTTTGCGCGCTTTGCCAGTAGAACAGCGCCCGCTAGATTTGATTGCAAAGCTGGAGCATGCTTTGCAAGAATTTCCAAGTTTAATCGGCAGCTCCCTGACTAGGTATGAAACCGACCCTGGGAAACTGCTTGAGCTGCGTCGCCGCCTTGCTTATTTAATAGTTGCGGCAAAACAAATTGCGAAACCATAGAACAGGCTTTGAGAATATGCAAGATTTCCACTTCAAATATGTTTGCCGGCTTTTATTGCTGTTTTTTTCCTTACTTGGCGCAGAGGCTTCTTCCATAGAGATACCACTGGGTAGCAAGGGCTTGTCCATTGTGCTTGAAGAGCAGGATTCCGATGCCCAGCTACTTGCCATAAAGAAAGATGGACTATCGCTGTTAAATTTAAGGCTGGCTCCATTGATGTTTGAAAGACTAGGACTAGGCTGGCAAGGAACCGGCAGCGAATGGATCTTTGCCGAACAAATCACCAATTTGCAAGAGCTTGACTCGGACCAAACAAAAAGAGTTTTTAGCGCGGAAGCAATCGCCTTACGTGACTTACCTGGGGAGCGGCCCTACCGATTTAAATATCGCGTCAGCATATTTTTTGATCCCCTGCAAGTTCATTTGGACATGATTAGCATAACTGGCTTGAGCAGGGTGCCAGTTAAAATGGTAAACTCATGTTACTCAATTTATTATGATCAAAAACCATTAAAATTTAGTATAGAGGAAAAGAGTGTTCTAATATTTGAGTATGAGGGTTTGACTTTACGAGCCGCCCTAACAGGTGAAAATGCCAGTCCACTGAGACACACTAATATAATTAGCACTCCTCCGCAGGAGCTATGGCTTGAGAAAGACGTAGAATGGGAGAGTTTTGCGGCCAGTCTAATTTGGACATTTGAGGCTTCTAGACCATAAGTTTTGCTTGCAGCTTAGGCCTGCCAAAGATTCGAAGGGAGGAAAAGCTGGGTTTTAGTGCTGTCACATTTTGTCAAGGTAGGTTTTCCGCCTTCAAATAACTTTCCGATCTGAGTTTCCACCAAGCTTATATTGGATATCTAGTGCTTCGGTATTATTTCAAACGATTATAAGCAAAGAGGGAAAAAACAGGAAAAGTCAAAATATTCCTTTGAAAAAAATGTTGTCATTGCGGGGATCAGGCCTCAAAACGCTGTTTTTTAATGCCCATGGGCTGGCTCTGATTTTATGTAGGTATGAGACGATTTTCAGGATAATATCCCCGCCGGTCTTTTTTGTATGGAGTTCAGTCGGCACCCGCTTTTCCTGTTGCTCCTGGGTCGCTCAGATTCAGGCTTTTGTCATGTGAGAGCTCCCAGAGATAGAGGCTGGCGACGCTGGCATAGGGTGAATAACGTTTTTTATATTTGGCAAAAAGCTCGGGGCTTATCCGTCTATGGCGATATAGCATTCTCATGCCGCGCTGTATGGCCAGGTCGCCCCAGCTGAGCACGTTTGGACGCTGCAGCGAGAAGATCATCAGCATCTCCGCGGTCCAGGGTCCCACGCCTTTGAGCTGGCAGAGCCGTTTGCAGAGCTGCTCGTCGGGCATGTTTTTCAACTCGTCCAGCTTCAGCTCGCCAGTGATTACCTGCTGCGCAATTTCCTTGATATAGCCGGCTTTGCGCATGGTCATGCCGCAGGCTTGCAGCTCTTCGGCGCTGTAGGCCGCCACGCTCTGCGGCTGCGGCGGCTCTCCGAGCAGCGTGAGCAGCCTTCCCCAGATGGTTTTTTGCGCCTGGCTGGAGACCTGCTGGCCAACAATGGACTTAAGCAGCGCGCTGAACAGATCGGGCTGCACTTCGCGCCGCAGCATCCCCAGGGCATCTATGACCCGACCCAGAGCGCGGTCGCGGCGACGCAAATGCTCCAGTTCTAGAGCGCCATAATTGAAATAAAGCTGATCCTGCGGCATACCTAAGCTCTTCTTGAATGAATACTGACATAATGTAATGCGCAATGAGCGGGTGGCTAAGGCCGACACATGGCAGGCGACTAAGGCCTTAGAACCCGTCCAAAAAGCCATTGAACCACAAAGGCACACGAAGGGGGAGGACACTAAGGGGCACGAAGAGACACGAAGGCACACTAAGAGCTTATGCGGCACCTGCCCGTTTTGGTTTGTTGGGAAAATGAAGCCGGATAAAGCAGAAAAACCCGATGAAATCGGATGAAAAACGCATTCTTGGGCAGAAATTTTAATTTTAGACGAAGACTACTTGGTGTGTCTTAGTGTAGCTTAGTGTGTCTTAGTGTCCAATTCTCTGTCAGGCCACCTTTTTGGACGGGGTCTAGACCGCTCCCAAAAAGCTAATCGGACAAAAGAAACACCATTTTTTCCAACTTTGCTTTCGGCCTGTCCTGCTGGCAAAATCCTTTAGGTGAGCTTATATTATTTTCCATCGTATCGGGGTGCGGCGGCAACTTCTTGCCGCAGCTGAGAAAAACCCGTTTAACCTGATCCGGATAATGCCGGCGGAGGAAATTGCGATGACGGTATTGCAACTGCGTCTTTATGGGATGGGGAAACGCATTCCGGCTTTTCTGCTTCCGGCACAACTAGAAAGGAAGCAAGATGTCTGCCGAGAATATTATTAGTCGTGCCATAGTCAGGAAATACAGCGAGAAGCTCTGCTCCTGTCTGCGCTTGCAGGTCGCCTTTGTCGGGGCTGGTCCCTCCTCTCTGATGGCGGCCCGCGAGCTAGGGCTTGCCGGTCTGAAGGTCGCTATTTTTGAGCGTCGTCTTGCGCCCGGCGGTGGCGTTTGGGGCGGCGGCATGTTTTTCAACGAGGCAGTGGTACAGGACAATGTGCTGCATATCCTCGATTCGTTCGGCATTGGCTATGAGGCGGTGCCGGATGCTCCGGGCTACTATACGGTTGATTCAGTGGAGCTGGCCAGCGGACTGGTCTTTGGCGCCAAAAAGGCCGGCGTGCGCATTTTCAACGCCGTCAGTGTCGAGGATATCGTTTTTAAGGAGCAGCGTGTGCAGGGTCTGGTCATCAACTGGTCCAGCACTAAAAACAGCGGTCTGCCTGTAGACCCTTTGACAGTGATGGCCGATGTAGTGGTGGACGGAACCGGGCACCCCAGCGAAATCCTGCGCTGCGCCTGCGAAAAAGCGCAGGTGCGCCTGAACACCGAAAACGGCAAGCTTATGGGGGAAAAACCCATGTGGGTGGAGTCCGCCGAACAGCAAACCGTAGCCGGCACTGGACAATACTACCCGGGATTATATGCCTGCGGCATGAGCGCAACCAATGCCAGCGGGGGCTACCGCATGGGGCCTATCTTCGGAGGAATGCTGCTGTCAGGACAAAAACTGGCCGCGCAAATCAGCAGTGAACTGTCGGGCTAAGCACTCGCAAATCGGACACAGCGGGAGTAGCTGGAGCAGCGGGCGTAAATTATAACGTAAATTATAACTAAACCAGTTGGCTGTTTTCTTTGCATTACTCTTGATTCAGGTTATGTTATTAAGTGAAATCAGGTCTTCAATCCAGCTTATTACAAATGACTCAGCAAGAAATAGCCAGGCGTTTGAATGTTTCCCAGGCTGCGGTGTCCATGGTAATGAGCGATCCTCACACCAACCGCGTATCTTTGCTCAAGCGCATGCGGATACTTGCACTTTTGAAGAGCGGCGCTCACATGAATCAGCGTGGGCGCAAGAAGACGTGGAATATACTGTGTGTGCGCGAGGCTTTCGAGCAGGACAATTCGAGTCTATACAGCGAGTACTTCAACCGTGCCTATGCCGGAATTGAACCGGTGGTTAGCGCCCACAGCTACAATATACTTTTGGAGAGCTATACCTCCGGAACCTCGTTGCAAGCAGTGAGTAAGCAGAAGATAGACGCTGTGATTTGGATCGCAAAGACCGCATCTGATGAGATAGCCCAAGTAGTAGGCGGCTACCCCACCGTGCTCTTGAACTTCATTCCGGAGCAATTCTGTTTTGACATGGTTGGTGCCGACAATACCGGCTCGGTGAAGCTTGCGCTGGAACATTTGCATGCGCTGGGGCATGAGCGCATCGCCTACTTGAGCGGAGCGGCTCCGACAAACTGCCCGGATCCGGACTTGAGTTCGGAAGAGCGCCATGTGGCATTTCTTTCCGGCTGCCGCGCTCTGCGTCTGCAGCCGCATCCGAGCTGGGTCTCTCATGAGCCTTTCGCCGAAAGCAGCAAGCAGGCCACCCTGGAGCATTTCCGCCGGATTTTTGCCTGTTGGCGCAGTTTCAACCCTGCGCCCAGCGCGGTACTCTGCTCCAACGACTACTATGCCTCGGTGCTCTATCACTTGTGTCTGGAGCAGAATATCGCAGTGCCAAGGGACCTCAGCATTGTGGGTATAGACAATCTTTCCTCAAGCTCGTTTTTTAATCTTCAACTAAGCTCGGTGGATATGAACATCAAAGAAATGGGCAAAATCGCGGCCGAGCTGCTTTTCCAGCGCATGAAGAACCCTGATGCGCCCTGTCAGCGCATTGTTTGCCAGTCGGTCTTGAAACTCAAACATAGCACAGCCGCCTATTGTTCGGATAAAAATGGTCTAGCCCCAAAAGTGCCACGCAGGAATGCCACAAGTAAGACGGCAAGGACAGAGTGCAGGACGTGTAAGGCTGGCGAGACTGCATAAGACGGCAAGGACAGAGTGCAGGACGTGTAAGGCTGGCGAGACTGCGTAAGACGGGTAAGTGACGCAGAACCACGGCAAGATAGGCAGGCAGCAAGCGGGATAAGATGCCACACGGCAAAAAGTGCAGAGCAACACGGAGCCAAAGCCCAAAAACTTTGTGTGTCTTAGTGTCCAAGCTCTTGTCTGATTTTTTATTTGGGTGGGGTCAAGCAGTAAATTGAAAAGCAAGGAGACGGCATGAATACTCATAATTTCAAGAATTCAAAGCACGCTTACTCGATTTTGACTAATACCAGGCATGGTTCTCTATGGTGTTTCACTCTTATCGAGCTGCTCGTCGTTATTGCGATTATCGCCATTCTGGCCAGCATGCTGCTGCCGGCATTAAGCAATGCCAGGAAGTCGGCTAAGAACATCAAATGCATTGGCAATGTAAAGCAGATTGGCACTGCCATGGCCATGTATCTGGGTGAAAGCGACGACTATTTCCCGGCGTTAAAATTTGGCGACAACCTGGATGTCACCTGGTCTGACGTCTTGCTTCCGTTTTTAGGCGCCAAGGAAACCTCCTATATGCATTATCGCCGCGGCGGGGTTTTTATTTGTCCCAGCATGCTTTCAGTCAACCACACGTGGAAGGCATATATTGGCTATGGCTTGAATTCGGACTTCGCCGGCGATGCAAACTATACCACCCGCAGATGGGTGGGCGAGGACGATAAAACCGGCCCGCGCAGTGCCGCCAATGTGAAAATGCCCTCCAGGCACCTCATCGTGACTGAAACCTGGTATGGCAGTGGGCGCACCAACAGCTTTAACAACGGCTACGGTGTCATGGTGCCGGCCAGAGAACTAGGCAATTACAACGGAAATCAAGATTGGATGACTTTCAGACATAGGAAGCTATGCAATAGCCTGTATATTGATGGACATGTACCATCGGAGGGACAGGAATGGCTGTGGATGAGCCATCCGCTCTGGCTGCCCTGGAACGTGGGCAATAAAAATACCACCTTCTATCCATACGCCGGCAGAAAAATCCGTTCCGAGGCGGTCGGCTATGATCCTTACAATTAGAATACCGGGAGGAATCAAATGAGAATTGTTTTTTTACCCTTGGCCTTGCTCTGTCTTTCGTCTTATATTTTCGCTCAGGTTGCCAATCACGAGCCTTCCGGGGACAGCTTGTCGCCTGGCCCTTTGCGGCAGCTCTGGGAAGAGCGCACTCAGGGCAAGAACCTGGCTTTGGGCAAAGAGCTGCTTTTTTCCTCCCCGCCCAGCTATCATCTGACCAGGAGCGACAGTGATCCCTTTGATCTGACTGACGGCAAGCTCTCCACTGTCAAAGACGACTTGATCTGGTTCGGCAAGGATGCGGTGGGCTGGTTTGGCGGCACTGCCGACAGCGGCGTCAATCTGTATATTGATCTGGGCAAGGTAGAGAACATCGAGAAACTGGTTATCCGCTGCCTGGGCGGCGAGTCGCAGCGCACTCTGAGCCTGCCGCGAAAACTGGAGGTCTATGTCTCTCGCGACGGACAGCGCTATTATGCGGCCAGCAGCCTGCAAAAATTACAGGGGGCCGAGAAAGAGCTTAGCGATTTCAAGCAGAACTATTATCTTGAGGAGAGTGGGAAGGCTTATATTTATCCTTTTGAGTTGGCTGTCAATGCCGAGGCGCGTTATGTCGGGCTGACGATTTACTCCTATGCCGGCGGTTTATTTTCAGACGAATTGGCCATCATCGAGGGTGAGCCTCAGAGCGAGGGTTTCAACCTGGCCTATCAGCAGAGCAGCGTCCCATTTCACATCAGCGGCGTCCTAGTCAGGCCGCGCATGGACGAATTTGTCGTCTCCAGCAATATCAACACGCCTAACTTCTTTAATATCCGCGACATGCGTTCTGAGGACCAGGCCAAGGCGCCGATTATGCTGGACATAGATGCCCCTGCCGCATTGAAGGTGCTCAGCCCCAGTCCTTTGAATGAGGCGGAATACCGCAGTGCGGAGGGGCAGAAACGGGTTAAATTCACCATGCAGGTAAAGCCCAAGGCCTGGAGCAACTCGCAGGTCAACGAGATTTATTTCAGTTGCAGCCAGCCTTTTGCGGCGGGCGACAAGGTGCATTTCAAATCCTGGTCCGAGGGAGTGAATCCGATCAGCACCGAGCTGCCCATACGCAGCATAGAGATACCTCAAGTACCTCGGCTGAAGCGCATCCATGTTAGCCTGGCCTGGATGAGTGATTCCGACGCCAGGGCCTGGCCTGGTTTCTTTCCGGCCTGGGAATGCATAGGCTTCAACGCGGTAAGCTGTTTTCCGCGTTATTTTGGCGACAAGGACAAGCTAGAGCGGGACGAGTTTTTCGCCGAGGCACGCCGTCGCGGCCTGAAGGTGGTGATGAACGAGTCTCCCATACACGGCATGCCTGGCAAGGGCAAGGCGGGTCATGAAATGAACTGCCTGGTGCCTAAGCTGGTAGCTGTATGTCCCTCATACCGCGGCGATTTTTACCACGATGAAGTGAAGCGCATCGCGGACAATGTGACGAAGTCCCTGCCTGACTATATTTTTCTGGACATAGAGGCCTGGTACAACTCTCATATTAGCGCCAAAACCTGCACGCGTTGTCTGGAGGCGCAAAAGAAGTCCGGCATGGACATGGATGAATACTGCAAGCGTGCCGTGGCCGAAATCATGAAGGACTACTATGAAGCCCTCAATGCCGCCGCTCAGGCAGCCGGCATCAAGAAACCGCTGATTGGCGCCTACGGACAGGGAGCCGGCCACATAGACCGCTCGCAGTTGGTTTATCACTGGGACTATTATTATCCCAACTGGATAGACCTGTCCCAGCCCAGCATGTACGTGGGCGAAAGACCCTGGCTTATACACCAGCGCATACGCTCCACCCACAAACTCATGCAGAACCGAAACATAATCCCTTGGCTCACCGCAGGCACCTACGGCGAGATAGAGCCGCGTTTCATGGAGTACAGCGCCCTGGAGAGTCTTTTCAACGGAGCCGGAGGCTTCACCTACTACATCTTCTACGACTTCGACACCCCCCGAGACTACTATCACCTGGCCAAGGCCCTGAAAATCATTGCCCCCTACGAAGACCTCATCCTGGATGGCGAGGTCATAGACCTTCCCAGCTCGCAGCCCGGCCTTTATGTCTCCCCCATACTAAGCGGCCAAGAGCTGCTCTTATTGGTGGGCAACTATCAGCTGCCCGACACGGAGACCGAGATCAGCCTGCCCTTCAAAACGGTGAAGCAGATCAAGAACCTGTACGACGACGAGGTTTTCCCGGCTTCTCCGACGCTGCGTCTGAAGTTGGGCAAGAGCAGCATACGCCTGCTGCACATCAGCGGGGAGTGACACCCTGCGCCAAGAATCCAGGCAATGGCCTTGAAGAGTGGATTGCTCTAAATCTTGCAATTGTAGCTTGCCTGCTTAGTCAGCTTCCTTTTTGGTTATTTTGTGTGTCTTAGTGTGCCTTCGTGTGCCTTCGTGTCCTCCCCCCTCCGTGTGCCTAAGTAGTTCAAGGGCTTTTTGGACGAGGTCTAGTCTAGTCAAAAGGAGCAAACGATGTTCAAAAGTTATTTTGTCGCGGTTTTTCTGCTTCTGTTTATGTTATGCGCCCGGGCTTATGATTTAAACAATCCGGCGCTGTCTCCGGTCAAGCATGCCGCTGCTCCGCCGCGGCATGCTCCGCTTGGCTTTGTCGAGGCCGGGCGGCTCAACTTCGCCATCCTGCGCGATTCCTCCGGCGAGGCGCATCTGCCGCGCGGGCAGGCCAGCAGCAAGAGCATAGACGCCGCCGTGAAGGCATTGCAGTTGTCTTTCAGCAAATGTTTTGCTCAGACTCCGGAGATAATTGAGGCTGCAGACCAGGCTGCTCGCGAAAAATTCGCCTATTGGCTGGTGGTTGGCGACTGTGCCCTGGCCAGGGAGCAGGGCATACAGTGGCGCGACATACCCGAGCAAGGCTTTGTCATCAAGAGCTTTGAGCGCGGCCTGTTTATTGTCGGGCACGATACGACGCTGCTTGAAGACAGAGCCAGCCTGAGCCGCGGCAGCCTGTACGGGGCCTACGACTTCAGCGAGCGAGTCCTGGGGGTCAGATACTTTTATCCCGGCGACATCGGCACATATTGGCCGGCTCTGAGCGAGCTGGAAATCCGTCCGCTGAGCTACAGCGATTCACCGCGCTTCATGAACCGGGAGGGTGCCTATCATCTCTGGCTGGGGCTGAGCAAAGATGAGGACCTGGCGAAATACGGAGCCTGGGTCCAGGGACTCAAAAAAGGAGACCGCTCATTTGGCGACGCCTTGCGTTTCGGAGCCAAATACCCTGGCTCCAGTCACAGCCCCAGGCCCGAAGACATGGCCCTGGCCTTCCCGGAACAGCTTGAAACCATCTTCTACACCAGCGCCGAGGGCAAATTCTTCTACAACCCCAAACAGCACCTGGGCAATCTTTTCAATGTGGTCGACCTCAAATTCGCCGACCTGCTTATCGAGGTCTGGAAGGCAAAGATCAACGGCGACAAGATGATCGGTGCTCTGCCCGCAGAAAAGTTTCAGCTCGGGGCTCGTCCCAACTGGATATCCTTTGGTAATTGTGACACCTATCAGCAGGAGGCCGACATCGTAAACGACCCGGTGGTCAAATCCTTGAATCTGATTACTGACCTTGACCGTGCGCGTCCGCCCAGGGCCTTGATGGCTAATGTCTATGCTCGTTTCTACGAGTATGTCTGCCGCCGTCTGGCTCAGGAGCTGCCACAGGCGCAACTCTGCATATTGGCCTACTACAATGCCGAATACGCTCCTGTAGACCCGCGCTTCAAAAAAATGCCGGGCAACATTCAGGTTAATTTATGTAACGGCACAGTGCCCAAATATATCAGTGTGCCTGAGCAGCGCCGTGCCTTTCAGCAAGAGGTCAGGCAATGGGTGGAATCAACCGGCAAGCCGGTGCACCGCCTTTGGCTTTACGATGAATATCGCAACCCTTATGTGCGCGCTGTCATCGGCGAGTTTGTGCACGAGGTGCCTAAGGCCCTGGGCAAGGACCTGGGCGACGGCGCTCTGTTTCTTGACAGCGGCTTCCAGTTTCCCTATTATAGCTCCTTTTACGCCGCCTTTCGCAGCATGTGGAATCCGGACTGGGACGTGCAGGCCGGCCTGGATGAACACTGGGCATTGTTTTACGGAGAGAAGGCCGCCCCCTTTCTGCGGGAGTTCCATCAGATCCTGAAACACGAGCTTATGGACTTTTATCATAGCCTGGCCGAGCGCAAGGTGGCGGTGCCCACCTATCCGGCAAAGGCGATTCAGCGCCTCGAAGACCTGCTGGCCTCAGCCGAAAGCAGCATCAGCCCGGACAGCGTGGAGATGCGCCGTTTCAAAGTATTCAGCGCACCCTGGGCGGAGAATATACGCGTCCAGAAGGCGGCACAGTCCTATAAGCTGCCGCTTTATAGCGCCGCCAGGCTGCGACCCGGCGAGACTGTCAACCTGGACGGACTGGCCGACGAGGCTTGCTGGCAACGAGCCGCCAAAGTACAGTTTATCGACCCCAATGGCGGCGGGCAGGCACCTGACTATCCCATCGAGGCCAAACTGCTTTGGGACGAGCAGGGCATTTACGGCTTCTTTCACTCGCCTTATCCGCCCTTGTTGGACAAAACCCTCTGGTTTAACAGTGGCTACGAGCTGTTTTTGATGCCGGGGGACGAGGCGCAGCAAAACTATCAGTTTGCTTTTGACGCACAGAACAATCAATATTTTGGCAAACAACGTATGTTGCCGCTGCCTGGACCGGTGGACCCCAATCACAAGGTGCCGGGCTGGCAGCTGAAAAGCCGGGTTGATGAACAGGGTTGGCGCCTCGAGTTCCACCTGCCCTACGCCTGTTTCGAGGAAGGCCCGCCGAAAGCCGGTCAAACCTGGCGCTTCAACCTGGTCAGCAACAAGCTAAACTTGCCCAAGGAGGTTAGCGCCAGCTCGCTCACCCTGGGAAATCACCACAACTACGAAAAATACGGCCTCATTAGGTTTGAAAAATAACCGCTCTAAAATTAGACCTGTCCAAAAAGATGGACTGGCAGGATTTTGGACATGAAGGCTGCCGCCAGTCCCAAAATGCTCTGCTGCCGCCCATTGTCAATGATTTTTCTTTGTTGCCAAGCCTCAGTCAAGAGAGCAAGAGATGAATCAACAGCTAGCCAAATGGATTAACCAGCCCTCTCAGGACGAGGGTCGAGCCAACTGGTATAGGCGTGTTTTTAGTTTGGAGCAAGTGCCTGCCGCTGCCCAGCTCTATTTCTGTGCGCCGGGTTTCTATGAACTCTATGTCAACGGCAAACCGGTCGAGGAAAACCGCGTGCTTAGCCCGGCGCCCAGCAGTTATGATAAACATGTGGGATATAGCCTGTATGAAATAGTGCATCTGCTGCAAAAAGGCAAAAATATCATTAATGCACTACTGGGCAACGGCTATTATAACTGCTGGGAAGAAGACCTGTGGAAGCTGCATTGCGCGCCTTTCAGAGACCAGCCCAAGCTCTTCTGCTACCTGCTCTGCGACCGGCAATTGGTCTTGAGTAGCGATGAAAGCTGGAAAACAAAGCCATCAGGCGTGGTCTATAACTCTCTGCGGCGAGGCGAGTTTTTTGATGCCAACCAGGAACCCGAAGACGTCTTTCAGAGCGAGGCAGATGAAGCCGGCTGGAAACCAGCTCTGTATTGCAATCCGCCCGGCGGAAAACTGCAGCCGGAGATCAACCATCCCTGCAAAATACAAAAAAAACTAGACCCAGTGAAGGAAACCAGCTTGGGTTTTGGACGCACAGTCTACGACTTTGGAGTCTGCATTGCAGGCTGGTGTGAAATCAGCCTTAGCGCCCCACCCGGCACTAGCGTTTTCCTCGAATACGGTGAAATCTCCAGAGACAACGGCGACTTGGACCGGGAGTACAATCAGGCGCAGACCAAGACTCCGGTTTTTGAGGAGGACCGCTTTACCCTAGGCCCAAGCGGAAAACTGAGCCAGGCGCATATCCGCTTCTCTTGGCGGGGCTTCCGTTATGTCAGAGTGAGGGCAGAGCATCCACAGGCAAGAATCGAGAAAATACAGGCCTGTGTTATACATAACGACTTCAAAAACATAGGCGACTACCAGTCTTCCGAAGCGATTTTGAATTCGCTGCTGGCCATGACCAGGCGCAGCTACGAGTCCAATTTTGTCGGCATCCCCACGGATTGTCCACACCGCGAAAAAAACGGCTGGACTGGAGATGCCCAGCTTGCCTGCGCCAGCGGCCTCTTTCTCTATGATTCAGCTCGGGACTACGCTCACTTTCTGCAATGTCTGGCGGATACGCAACGCGCCAACGGACAACTTTCCGGCATCGCCCCATCGGGCAACTGGGGCTACAACTGGGGTTCTGGGCCTGCCTGGGACATGGCTCTGTTTGTGCTGCCCTATGAAATACACCGTTTTAGTGGAGAGCGGCAGTACATAGAGCAGTATTATGACAATATGCGCCTGTACCTGGAATTCTGCGCCTTGATGGCCAGAGACGGGCTTTTGTATAATGGGCTGGGTGATTGGTGCAGCGTAGAGCCTTTTCGCATGACGCCGGTGGAAGTGACCTCGACGGGCTGCTATTATGATATGTTGCAAAAAATGGCTGGCTTTTCCGCATTACTGGGGCTTATCGAAGAAGAGAGCAGCTACCGCGCAAAAGCAGCAGAACTGCGTTGCGCCTTCAATGCGGCCTTCTATGCGGGCGAAGGCCGCTACGCAGACGACTCCTGGACCGCCCTGGGCACGGCGCTTTACTTCGGCCTGGCCGAAGAAAGCGAGGCTGCGCTTACTGCGAAGCGGCTACGTGACAAGGTGCGCAAAAATGCATGCCGGGCGGATTTTGGCATACTAGGCGCAAAGTATGTGCCGCATGCCCTGGCCAATGCTGGCTATATTGACACTGCATTGAAACTGTTTACGCAAACTGAATATCCCGGCTGGGGGCACTGGGTCAAGTTGGGAGCCAGCAATCTTTGGGAAACCTGGAACGGCATAAATTCCAGGAACCACATCATGTTTGGAGATTTGCCAAACTGGTGTTTTGAACATTTGGGCGGTATGCGCTTTGAAAATGGCAGACTCGGCATAATGCCCAAAATACCGAAAAGCCTGGACAGCTTTAAGTGCAGCAGGCTCATTCCAGGAAAGGGCGTGGTTGCTTTGCAGTGGCAAAAAAAAGCCGATGGGGCAGCCTCATATTGTCTTGAGCTGCCCAAAGAGCTAAGCTGTAAAGTAAAGTTGCCCGGTCGCGAAGAGGAAATATTGCAAGGGCCGCAGCGCTTCCACTGGAACTAAGCCAGCGGAATATGGCTTAGGCCATGCTCGCTTTGACTTTTGCCGCGAGATACTCTGCAATCCTCTGGTTTCCCAGATCATTCGGGTGGCAGCTGTCGATAAAGTTCTCCTGCTCTATTCCTAGTGCATGATAGCCTTGCAGCACTGTCACTGCGGGAAAACGCGAGGCTACTTCAAGCTGACAGTCTATATACTCTTGTAGATTCTTATCGCCTTCGCCTGGCCAAGGCAAGGGGGTGAAAAGCAGCACTTTGCGCCCTGTAGAGCAGAGTGCCTGCAAGCTGGCCTCGGTCTCCTCTTTCTCTCTTTGCAGGCCGATTTGCTGACTGCAGTCGTTGACTCCGAAGGCCAGCAGCGCCATATCCCAATCCAGTTCTGCGGCGGCCCTGGCGACGGCCCCGTTCATGAGCGCTCCGCCCACGGCAATGTTCAGATAGTCCATATTCAAGGCCCTGGCTAATGCTGTGCCATAGGCCTTGGCCGGCGAGCTGGTTGTCATGCCCTGCAAGATGGAGTCGCCGCTGAGTAATAGGCGGGGACGCTTTTCCTCCACTGTCTTGAACTGCGTAGCAGCCTCAAGGCGCAAGTACTCGAGCTGCAGCTCGAGCAAGTGCGGCAGATATATAGTCACCTGACGCCTGCCTTTGCCAGGCAAGGGCAGGCTCAGGCGTGAAAGCCCGTCGAGTTCTTCCGGTTCCACTGTGAGCATGCTCTCTCCGGCCACTTCTATGTCGCAGGCATCCACTTCTCTGGCCAGGCGCAGGTTGCGCCAGGCCAGCTCCAGTGACGCGGCGTCGGTCTCGAAGAGCAGGCGCACTCCGCTGGCACAGGCGGCGCGAATCGCCGCTGCCTCACTGTAGTCATACAGCTGGGCAAGTTTTGCCGACATACGCGAGAGCTGCGGCAATCCGTCGCTGCCAGCCTGGCATTGGCTCAGACCACGATATAAAGCGCAATTATTCAAATCTATCTGCATATTGACTTCCTTTCAGTTAAACACTTATATTACTATAATTCACTTTAACCCCTTAGTGTGCCTTTGTGTTTCTTCGTGCCCTTTAGTGTCCCCCCTTCCTGCCTCGTTATTTATAGGAGTTGCCTCATGTCCTTGGTCTGTATTATTGGTTCCGGATTGATGGGCTCGGCCATGTCTGTGCCTGCCGTCGACAATGGGCATCAGGTGAACCTGGTGGGCACGCACAGACATGGCCG
>Ga0265295_1002584_pt1 | contig 28231 bp, 26 predicted proteins | sample Munlansysbiofilm_FD_192503 | JGI IMG/M metagenome (GOLD analysis project Ga0265295, IMG submission 192503) | Leachate microbial communities from a municipal landfill in Southern Ontario, Canada - Methane capture system biofilm | ecosystem: Engineered > Solid waste > Landfill > Unclassified ... | reverse complement strand
GGTTGTCGGGATTGCTGACGGTGACACGATTACCGTCCTGCGTGATGGGCGTGACCAGGTCAAAATTCGGCTCTACGGCATTGACGCGCCTGAGTCTGGTCAACCGTTTGGAAAAGCATCGAAGCAATATTTGTCGTCGATGGTGTACGGAGAATCGGTGCAGGTTGAAGTCATGGATACGGACAGGTATGGACGCACTGTGGCGCGGATTTTCGTGGAGGGAGAGGACGTCAATGCCGAGCAACTGCGATCTGGTCATGCCTGGCTGTACAGGCAATACTGCAAGGGTTGGGTGTGTAACGAATGGGGTGGGCTCGAAGCCGAAGCGAGGTCGAGCGGGGCAGGGCTGTGGGCCGACAAGGATCCAAAGCCCCCCTGGCAATGGCGGAGGGATAAAAAAGGGGCGTCGACGTCGTGGTTTGAAAAAATTCTGCAAAAAGCAGTACGCCTGATGTTTTAAGGGGTATTGAGTCGGTCGATCGTAGCCATTAAAATCCCCGTGCGGCTTGCCAGTCCGTGCAGTGTGCTCGCAGAATTGGGAAGGTCAGGAATTGAGGGGCTCCAGCAGATCGGCGAAGTCGTTGCGAGCGTTGTCGACCTTGGTGCTCACGGGGCAGCTTATGAAATCCATGTGTGAGTCGGCGATGATCTCCTGGACGGCCTGCCCATGTGTTTTCGAGTTCAGCCAAGCATCGAAGTGTTCCGGCTTGAGAACGACGGGCATGCGGTCATGGATGTGGACAATAGCTGGCGATGCTGTTTTGGACAGTAATGCGCATGAAATGACTTGACTGTCATCCTGTCCATTCCAGATGGCCCAAAGTCCGGCGAAAGCGATGACTTCCGAGTCAGGTGAGGAAATGAAGTAGGGCTGCTTGACCTTCCGGCCAGAATCGCTTCTGACCAGTTCATTTTCGTTCCACTCGTACCACCCCCGCACAGACATCAGGCAGCGCATATATCGCATGCTTTGTAAGCGCTCACCGGTCCGCATTTATCCATTAAATTTTTTGTGTGAGATAAATCAGGTCTCTTTTGATTAATCGGATTTTCGACTGGTGCATCTAAAATCCCTGTTTGAGGATGCCATTTTTTAACGTTATTGTATATTTATGGCAGTATTTTTTAAGGCCGGAGCAGACCATCTCGATCTGCTTCGGATTGCGTCAGTCTTGAGGAATGGAATTACTGGGGCGAGATTTTTTACGATTTGACCACCACGAAGTCGGTGTCGATGGAGTTATCTTTTTCATGGACTTCTGCAGCCTCCATCAGGCGAACAATGTATGGTATGTTGAAGGCGTCAATCATGACCTGTTCTTTTGCCCGGTGGGCCGCAATACCTAGGAACGTCATGTCAGAATCTAGTGTATTTGAAGGTGAAGCATCTCCGATACCTGTAAAAATCTGACCTTGGCTCGTCTCTAGTTTCGCTTGGCAAATTGCAGTGTTGCCATTTTGCTTGTTTGGACATTGAATAATTGACACATCTAGGCTATCGATGCCGATCGTATGTGCAGCATAAAGCAATAAATTATAGCTATATTTAATAGAATTATCTACCTCAGCAACGCCATTTTCGCTTTTTGCAGTTTCCATTTTGTGATGTTTAGACATAATAATTGCTCCTTTTATAAATTAGTAATAAAGTATATTATTCCGATCATTAGCGTTATACTGTCCGGGCAAATTTGATCTTGGTTGAGTGAATTTTGAATAGAAGAAACGTGGTATTTGAGATGTTAAAAGCGGATTTAAGCTAAATTTTATATAACTTTGCATTCATTTCGCGCATTAGATTATCTGGCGAAATATTTTTTTATACGAACAGATTGGCGTAAGCGGTCAGGCATCCGCATCATCTTCTACGGACGTGCCTGATCTGCGATAGAAGCAGGAGTCTTTACTTTTTGCGCGGCTTTGGCTTGGTGAGGCTTTGGAGAAGGGATTTGTCCACATGCTGCGGCATGAGGGATAAGCATGTCTTCCGAGATCTGCGTGTGGGAAATGATATTGAAATAGGCCGGCTCCCTGGAAGGGGTGACCGGCCTGATTTTAAGCTTCACGTCACGGCCAGTTATTCGGCCTTGGGAGCCTTCTTGCGCTTCTCCCACAATTTCATGTCCTGCATCGTTTTGCGGCGACTACGAGCGAGAGATTTTGCCACAAGTGAAGTACCCTTCTTGTAGCCGTATTTTTCCTTGTACTGTTCGGGAGTGAGTCCGTGGGTTATCAGGTGGCGCTTCGTCAAAACTTTGAATGACTTTCCACACTCGCAGCAGATGACACTCTTTTCGCGAATAGCGTTTTTAGGGTCGATAGTGAGTCCGGTTTCGACAACGGGAACGACACCATCAGCGACTCCCCGGATGCTACCAGCCAAGGCTTTGATCATAGATGTGATCTCTTCCTCGTTCATGTTGCGGACAGATGCTTGGGCTCTTACGATCTCGATTGCTTGCTTGAGATAATCTTCCATGTTTACTCCTGAGGATCTATGTGAATTTGTAGGTGTAAAATATTAGGGCATAAATCATGCCTATGTCCATCCCTGAGTTTCTTCGGCGCGCAGCCAGTTTGTAAGCCGAGTCTCTAAGAGGCGATGCGTAACCAGAATTCCTCGGTCTGCTGTGAGTGAGTCAGGTTCAAAGTGTCAGACTGGAAAAAAGTACTTTTCAGGGGGAAAAAGGGGAATTCTGTCAATTCTGTCAATTTTTATTAAGAGATGATATTTTTTTTAAGACGAAAAGCAATTGACCGGTTCAGCAACTAGCTTTTCATTTGCTTCACGTTGCTTCACCGAAAAAAGTGGCACAGAAGTGGCACAAAAAAAGCCGGTCCTAAGACCGGCTTATAATCTGGAGCCCACAAGCAGGATTGAACTGCTGACCTCGTCCTTACCAAGGACGCACTCTACCGACTGAGCTATGTGGGCATTTCGTGTGGTCGGGATGAGAGGATTTGAACCTCCGGCCCCTTGAACCCCATTCAAGTGCGCTACCAGGCTGCGCTACATCCCGACACGAGAAGACGCTTCTAGGTAGAGCCTTGGGCTTTGTCAAACACTTTTTTGATATGACCTCAAATTAGTGCCGCAAGTTCCGAGATTGTTCATTTTTCCGGTGTCGCGGCGGTCGGGGCGTTGAAATTCCGGGCGGCCGGCAGCGCCGGCGTCACGCGCTGCTGTCTCCGCCCGCCCGCACGGTTTGCCTAGATCTTGAACCTGCCGACCTGTTCGCGCAGGCGTTCCGCCAATCGCGACAGCTCGGTGGCGCTTTCCTGCACGGTCCGGCTGCTTGCCGTCATCTCGTCCGAGGCCTCGCGCACCTTCTCGATGTCGGTGCTGATGGAGTGGGTCATGGACGAGCTGGTGGACACGTTGGCGTTGATCTCGTTGATGCCGGTGGATGCCTGGCCGACGTTTTCGGCGATGTCGCGGGTGGTCACGGACTGCTCCTCCACGGCGGCGGCGATGGTGCCGACGATCTCGTTCATTTCCGAGATGACGCTTGTGATGTCGGAGATGTCCCCCACGGTCTGCGTGGTCACGGACTGGATGCCGGTGATCCGTTCCCGGATGTCTTCCGTGGCCTGGGCGGTCTGCTGCGCGAGTTCCTTGATCTCGTTGGCCACCACGGCGAATCCCCGCCCGGCTTCGCCCGCCCGCGCCGCCTCAATGGTGGCGTTCAAAGCCAGCAGGTTGGTCTGGGAGGAGATGGCGGTGATGGTCGCGGTCACGAGGCTGATTTCCTTGGCCGCCGACCCCAGCTGATCGACGCGGTCCGATGCGGCCTGGGCCTTGGATACGGCGCTGCCGGTGGTGTTCTTGGCCCGTTCGGAGTTCTGGGCGATTTCCTGGATGGTGGCGGACATTTCCTCCGCCGCCGAGGCCACGGTGGCCATGTTCATGGAGGCCTGCTCCATGGCCGCCGAGACGGAGTTCATGTTGCCGCTGACCTCTCCTGCCGCGTGGCTGACGGTGCCAGCCATGTTCGCCGTCTGGGTCGAACCCTGGGTCATCTGGACCGAGATGCTCGAGAGCTGGGTGGACGCCGTGGCCAGGGACTGGGTGGCGGTGGTTATTTCGCCGAGCATGTCCTTGGTGCGGCCGACCATGGTGTTCATGGCGTCGGATAGATGCCCGATGGCGTCTTGGGCCTGGTGGTCGAAGCGGATGGTGTAGTCGCCCTCGGCCACCTTGAGGCTCTTTTCCGCCATGGCGTTCAGGGGGCGGGTGATGGCCCGGACCAGGAGGATGGTGACAAAGATGCCGAATAGGATGGCTCCGGCGGCGACCATGACGCTGTGCAACAACACCTGCCTGTCGATGCCCAGGACCATCTGGGCTTCATTCAAGCCCACGGCGACGTTCCAGTCCCACGGTTCGAAATACCGGGCGTGGGTGATCTTGCGCGCGCCTTCCCACGGGTATTCCAGAAAACCGCCCTTGTGGTCGCGGAAGGCCTCGCCGATGCCTTCGACCTCGAAGATGTTTCTGCCTTCCAGGGTCGGATGCACGAGCACGTCGCCCGTGGACGTGTAGATGAAGAAATAGCCCGTGCCCGCCGCCTTGGTGATGGTGATCATTTCCTTGAGCTGGGGCGTGAGGATCTTGCGGCCCACGAAAAGCACGGCCACGATCTTGTCTTCGGCGTTGCGCACGGGCTTGTAGGCGGTAACGTACCAGTCGTCGACCACAAAGGCCCTGCCGGTGTAGGTCTCGCCGCTCATGACGGTCTTGTAGACCGGGCTGTCGGAGGGGATGTAGGTGCCGACGGCCCTTTCGCTCTCGTTTATGCGGACATTGGTGGAGACCCGCAGCAGCTTGTCGTCCAGAACCTCGAAGATCGTCGTCACGCCGCCGGTCATGTCCTGGATCTTGTCGACGATGCCCGTGTTGCCGTTCACGACCATGCCGCCGAGCAGCAGGCGGGGAATGGAGACATCTTCGCCGGCCTTGGTGACTTGGTTGGTGATGGTCTGCTCCAGCATGTACGAGGAGTCCAGGTCGAAGGAGCCGTACCTCTCCAGTTCGCCTTCCAGAATGACCAGGTCCCCGGCCAGTTTTTCCAGGAGCAGGGAGTTCTGGGCCTCAAGGGAGTTCATGACCGAGGATGCCGTGCTTTCGATGGAGTTGCGTCCCAATTGAAAGAGCCCTTTTCGCACATCGACGGTGGTCACCGCCACGACAAGAATGATGGACAGGACCAGGATGGCCAGGATCCCGGTGAAGAGCTTGGTCGTGAATTTGATGGATTGGATATTCAAAGCGCCCCCCTTTGTGCAGCGTACTACGTTTTTGTAGTACATAGGTAGCTTAAAAATAAGTAATGATCAATATTACGAATAAGCGATTCTTAAATAATGATGCGTACTCAGCGCTTAAAAGCGCAGGGTCGCGGTGAGCCGGGCCGGGTGCAGCAGCAGATCCAGCGCGGCTTCGATGCCCGGAACCAGGACGTGGGACGCCAACAGCGCGGCCATGGCCACCCCTTCGGGTTGCAGCACGGCCATGGACAGCCCCGCTTCCTTGAGCATGGTGGCGTCGTTGCCCCCGTTGCCCATGCAGACGCAGGTCTTTGCTCCGAGCGTGCGCACGTATTCGGCCTTGGCCTCGCGTTCATCCCCCGCCGGAAGGATATGCACGGTGTAGTCGGTCTGGCCGAAGGTGGCGCGAACGGTGCCGAAAGTGTCCGCGGTGAGAATGTGGATCAGCAGATTGTGTTTGATCTGGCTCAGGCGGGAAGAAACGCCGGGCTGAATCCGGCCGTCGATGGCCAGGGTGCCGTTGTAATCCAGGACCAGATGGTCGAGGGCGCGCTGTCCGAAGCCGGGGATGTCGAGTTTTATCATGGCGTTGCGCGATCCTTGCCGGAATACGGCCTGTTTAGGGAGCTGAAGCGCCAAGCCTGGAGGCCGGGACTTCCTTGGAATGATTTTTGTCCTGGTACATGTTTTGGTCGGCGCTTTTGATCAGCTCTTCGAGGCTTTGCGGCGGACGGTGGCGGCTTACGCCCACCGAGGCGGAGATGCGCAGGTCCGTGTCCAGGGCGCAGACCCGGCCCACGTCGATGTCGGCCAGGGTCCGGCGCAGGCGGGCCACGAAGGCCCTGGACATATCTTCGTCCGCGCCCGGGAGCAGGATGACGAATTCGTCCCCGCCCAGGCGAACGAAGATGTCGTATCTGCGCACCATGGCCTGGATGGCCCCTGCCACGGAGACCAGAATCGCGTCACCGGCCTCGTGTCCAAGGGTGTCGTTGACGGCCTTGAAGCCGTTCAAATCGATGAAGAGCAGGTGCACCGGGAGCTTCTTGCGCGCCGCGAAATCAAGGATGCGTCCGGCGTGGCGCTCCAGATAGGCGCGGTTGTTCACGCCGGTCAGGCTGTCGCGCACGGTCAGTTCCTCGAGCTGGGCGTGCTCCAGGGCCGTTATCAGGGTGCAGGCCAGGATGTCGCAGAAATGGCTCAGGAAATCCGTGGCCTTGTCCGGAGCGTAGCGGTTCGGGTCCGGATCGTAGGCCGCCACCACGCCGATGATTTTGGAGTGCACGTATTTGTGCCCGAGAGCGAAAATGAAGCAGGACCCCGACGGCGGATCCTGGTCCAGGCCGAGAAAGAAGCCCGGATTGTCGATATGCCTGACTTCGCCCAGAAAAAGGCGCGGCGCGTGGGGAGCGGGGGAAAACTGGCGGATGCGCTCCTGGATCGTCACGGCCGAGGCTTTGCCGACTCCTTCGGGGATGCGGCGCTCGAACAGGTCCTGGTCCAGAATGACGTTGAGCGTGTGCAGGTTGCGCAGCCTGCGGATGGCGTCCAGGGTTTGGGGGAGTTCTTCCAGGCGCTTTGTCTGCTGCACCAGGTCCACTGTCCCGCGAAAGGTTTCAAAGGCGTCGAGGATGGCCTTGTAGGCCGTGATCATGGAGTCGAAGCTGGTTTTGGAGGCCCGGAGCCTGCGCCGCAGGTTTTCGTTTTGCTCCGCCAGGCCGGAAGTCGAGGAGGGGGTGCGCAGGATGAGCTCCCGGCCCCAGGTCAGAAGTTTCCTGAGGTGGGTTTTGAGCGCGCCGCCGTCGCCCGCACGCGAACTGACTTCGATGGCCGCGATCAGGCTCCGCAGTTCCGCCAGCAGTGTGTTGTGTCCGCGCGGCATGATTCCGGTCTCAGGCCGGTACCTGCATGGCGGACAGGGCGTCCGACGCGTGACCGGCGGCTTTCGCCGCGGGTCGGGTCCGGCGGATGGCCCCGGAAGGGGCGAAGAGACAATGCACAGGCGCTGTAACGCCCGGTTCGGGAATCGTGAAACCGATCATCGTAAGCTCCCTTGGAGAAGTGGATAGCCATGACGTTACTACCGCAACGTCCTGGCACGTGCAAGGTCAGGACGGTCCGGAAGCGCCTAGTCCCGCCAGGTAGCCCGTGGACAGGGCCGCCTGGAGGTTGAAGCCGCCCGTGTCGGCGTCCATGTCCAGCACTTCCCCGGCCAGAAAAAGCCCAGGGCAGAGCTTTGACTGCATGGTCTTGGGGTTGACTTCGGAGAGGACCACGCCGCCGGAGGTGATGATGGCCTCGCGCAGGGGACGGTATCCGCTGATCGTGAAGCGCAGCTCCTTGAGCCACAGCCGCAGGCGTTTGCGCTCCTCGGCGGAGACCTGATGGGCGGCCTTGTCTCCGGCCAGGCGCGTCTGCTCCAGGCAGACGGGAATGAGCTTGGGCGGCATGAGCCCGCGCAGCAGGTTTTCCATGTGCATCTTGCCGTGCTCGCCCAGGTCGCGCAGCAGGCGGGCGTCGAGCTTGGCAGGGTCCAGGGCGGGCTTCAGGTCGATCAGGATTTCCGTCTTTTTGCCCTGGTCCACGGCGCGCACGGCGGCCTTGCTCAGGGTCAGGATGAGGGGGCCGGACAGGCCGAAGTGGGTGAAAAGCATCTCGCCCATGTCCTCCCCGGCCTTCTTGCCCTCGACGCGCAGTTCGACGCGGACGTTTTTCAGCGACAGGCCCTGAAGCCTTTTCGCGGTCTCGCCTGCGGTGACCAGGGGGATGAGGGCCGGAGCGATGGGTTCGATGCGGTGGCCCAGGCTTTTGGCCAGCTCATAGCCGTCGCCGGTGGAGCCGGTGGCAGGATAGGACGCCCCGCCGGTGCACAAAACGACCCGGTCGGCCGAGAGCGTCTCGGCGCCGAAGGCGACCTCGAACCTGTCGTTCACGCGGGCGATGCCGCGTACGCGGCAGCCGGTGCGGATCTTCACGCCCTTGGCGCGGGCGTGGCGCACGAAGGCGTCGACAAGATCCTGGGCGCTGTCGCTGACGGGAAACAGGCGGCCGCCGCGCTCCTCCTTGGTCGGAACCCCCAGCTCGCGCAGCAGGCTGATGGTGTCTTCCGTGAAGAAATGGGACATGGCCGGGCGCAGAAAGCGAAAGTTCCTGCCAAAATGGGTCAGGAATTCATCCAGTGGCGCGGTGTTGCCGATGTTGCCCCGGCCCTTGCCGCAGATGCGCAGCTTGCGGCCCGGACGGTCCATGCGTTCGAGCAGGGTCACGGACGCGCCTCTGGCGGCGGCGGTGGCGGAGGCCAGGAGGCCGGCGGGGCCGCCCCCGATGACGATGACGGAGTTGTTCATGGCATCCTTCCAAAAACATCATTCTGAAGGGTGTGCGGGTGGATGTAAAGGCGAGATCTCGCCACTTTTCCTGCGGGTCGAAAAAATGTCGGAAGTGGGCGTCCGTTGGGGAATCGGGTCGGACGCCCGGGCCCATGAGGAAGGCCCGCGACCGCTCGCGGCAGGCGCTCCGCGATAGGAGCGCCGCGCGAGTGGCCGCGGGCCGGATGATGGTTCGCTATGGAGGAGGGGCGGTTATTCCTCGTCCTCGATGTCGCCGGACTGGTCGAAGATCGCGCAGGATTCCTCGGAGTCGTAGCGCACCACCAGCACGGAGCATCCGGCATGCCGGACAACCTTGGCCGTGTTCGTGCCGAGGAGGTAGTCCTGCAGCTTGAGGCGATGGGCGGGCATGACGATGAGATCCGCATTTATCTTTTCCGCCATGCGCAGGATTCTTCTGTAAATTGAGCCCTGTGCGACGAGATAATTGACGTCGATGTCGTCAGGAATGTAGACGCCAACCATTTCGTGAAGCATCTCTTCCGCATCACTGACGATCTTGTCGCCTGCGTCTGGCGGAAAGTAGTTGGCGACTATAGGCATTCCCATGTCCGGAACGACAGTCAGGATATACAACTGCGCTTTGTATAGCCGGCAAAGTTCGATAGATCTTTCCAGGCCCATGCATCGCGCTCGATCATCAGGCTCCTGCAAGTCAATGGGAACAAGTATGCGTTTGTACATGCTGTATCTCGTCCATCTCAAGTTGAAGATTTCTTCTTTTTCTTTGCCTTTTTGACGGTCATTTGCCACGCCACCAGCAGGAAGAAGGCGGACACTCCAAGAATCTGCATTCCCAGGCGGTCGAAGGGCAGGTACGGCGCGAATGCGCCCGGACGAAAGGTCGTGGCGCAGATGGCGAGCAGAAGCGCGCGTTCGACCCAGCCGCAGCTTTTGACCAGCCAGCCCTGGATGGCCGAGGCGAACGCGAACATGGCGATCATTCCGGAAAAGAAGATCCAGGCGATGTGGAGGTAGTCGTCCAGCCAGATGATGTCTCCCGTGCTTGTCACCCCCGAAATCATCAAGAGATCGGTGTTGAAGAGGAAGATGAAGGGCAGGATCGCGGTGCGCAGGTCGTAGGCGAAACCCTGCACACCGGTTTTAATCGGGTCGGAGCGCGCTATGGCCGCCCCCGCGTAGGCGGCGAGACCCACTGGAGGCGTGTCGTCGGCGAGGATGCCGAAATAGAAGACGAACAGGTGGGCGGCGATGATGGGGAAAACCAGACCCGCGTCGGCGCCCAGCTGCACGATGACCGGCGCGGTCAGGGTGGCCATGATGATGTAGTTGGCCGTGGTCGGCATGCCCATGCCCAGGATCAGGCTGGTGATGGCCGTGAAGAAGAGCATCAGCACCACGTTGCCCATGGAGATGGTGTCGATGAGGGTGATGAAGCGGCCGACAAGGCCGGTGATGGTCACCACGCCGACGATGATGCCGGCCGTGGCCGTGGCCACGCCCACGGAGATCATGTTGCGCGCGCCCATGATCAGGCCGTTCCAGATGTCGAGCAGGCCCTGCCAGGCGGCGGTGGCGATGAAGCGCTTGGCGTCCACCTCCGGATCCAGGGTGCCGGCGCGGCGATGCGCGCCCATGGTCAGGAAGGCGATGATCGGGCGCTGGACCAGCATGATCACGACCAGGCTTTCGATGGCCAACAGCGCGGAGGTCACCGGCGAGCGGCGCACGATCACCAGGAAGAAGATCAGCACGGCCAGCGGGATGATGAAGTGGCAGCCCCGCAGCAGGGTCTTGAAGAAGGGCGGGAGCTGGGCGCGCGGGATGGCCTTGATGCCCATCTTCATGGATTCGACATGCACGACCCAGAACAGGGCCAGATAGGAAATGATCGCGGGCAGAAACGCGGCGCGGACCACATCGAGATAGGGGATGCCGATGATCTCGGCCATGATGAAGGCCGCCGCGCCCATGACCGGAGGCATGAGCTGTCCGTTGGTGGAGGCCGCCACTTCCACGGCCGCGGCCTTGTAGGCCGGAAAGCCCACCTTCTTCATCAGCGGGATGGTGAAGGTGCCCGTGGTCACCGTGTTGGCGATGGACGAGCCCGAGACCAGCCCGGTCAGGCCCGAGGCCAGGACCGCGGCCTTGGCCGGGCCGCCGCGAAAGGTGCCGAGCGCCGAGAAGGCCACGTCGATGAAGTACTTTCCTCCGCCGGCGCGGTCGAGCAGGGCGCCGAAGAGGACGAAGAGAAAGACGAAGTCCGTCGACACGCCCAGGGGCACGCCGAAAATGCCGGTGGTGGTCAGGTACATGTCGCTTACGATGAAATCGAGCGGTACGCCGCGATGTCTGAGCACCTCGGGCAGATAGGGGCCGAAAACCGTGTAGGCCAGAAAAATCGAGCCCAGGATGGTCAGGGCGGGCCCGAGGGACCGTCTGGCCGCCTCAAGCAGCAGAACGACCAGGATGACGCCCATCCAGATGTCCATGGTGTTGGGCAGTCCCTGGCGATAGATGAGCTGGTCGTAATCCCACCAGATGTAGAGCGCTCCGGCCGTGGCCAGCGCCGCAAGGACCATGTCGTAGTAGGGAATGTAGGTGCGTATGGAGCGCCTGGCGAAATTAGGGATGACCTTTCTGGTCCACTTGACCCACATGGGCGGGGTCTGCTGCTTGTAGGCCGGGTAGGCCAGGAAGGCCAGGCACACCGCGAATCCCAGATGCCAGGCCCTCGCGATGTGCGAGTCCAGAGGCTGGTAGGCCAGGAAGAGCTGAAAGACGGACCAGCACAGGCACAAAAGCGTGATCGCGCCGGAGGCGAAGATGTTGGAAGGTTCCCGCGCTCCCGCTTCGACCATGGCCACAAGGTCTTCTGCGGCCTTTTTCAGGCTGGTGGAAGATTCCTGGCCGGGCGCGGCGGTGTCGTGTTGAGGGGGTTGGTGTTCTGCCATGACAGTGTCCTTGCGTCAGAGAAGTGAGGCGATAGAGAGACCTTTTGAAAAGACAAGGGGGCCGCGCGGCCCCCTTGTCAGGATGAGGCTACATCCAACCTTTTTCCTTGTAATACTTGATCGCGCCGGGATGCAGCGGGGCGGAGAGGCCCTGCAGCATTTCCTTGGGATTCAAGTTGCGGAAAGCGGCGTGAGAGGCTTTGAGCTCGTCCAGGTTTTCAAACACGGTCTTGACCATGTCGTAGACGACTTCTTCGGACACGGATTCACTGGAGATGACGGTGGCGGTCACGGCGTAGGTCTCGACGCCGTTGTCCACGCCCTTGTAGGTGCCGGCGGGAATCGTGGTCATGATGTAGTAGGGGTGCTTGGCCACGAAATCCTTGATGCCGTCGGAGTTGATGGGGACGATGTCGAGGTCGACGGACTGGGCCGGTTCTTCCACGGCGGCGCTGGGGTTGCCGACGGTGAAGAAGAAGGCGTCGATCTTCTGGTCGACCAGGGCGCGGGAGGCTTCAGCCTGCTGCAGGGCCTCGGCGCTGAAATCCTTGTTGTAGTCGAGTCCGTAGATGCGCAGTACGTCCTCGGCGTTGCCGCGCTGGCCGGAGCCGGGGTTGCCGATGTTGATGCGCTTGCCCTTCATGTCCATGACGGTCTTGATGCCGGCATCCTTGCGGGTGACCAGCAGAACGGTCTCGGGGTGCATGCTGAACACGCTCCGCAGACCGGTGACGGGTTTTCCTTCCCAGTCGGCGGCACCGTTGTAGCCCTGCCAGTTGCGGTCGGACTGGGCCACGGCGAAGTCGAAGGCGCCGCGGTCAATGGCGTTGATGTTGAATACGGAGCCGCCCGTGGGCCGTCCGATGTAATTGTACTTGTCGGCCGCATGCTTGTTCATCATGTTGCTGAGCTGCAAGGCGACCTGGTAGTAGACGCCGGTGATCGACGCTCCGCCGAACAGGATGTCCTGCTTGGCCATCGCCTGGGGAGCGGACACCGCCATGCCGAGAAAGACAACAAGTCCGGCCAGCAATTTTCTTCCAACCATACGCACACCTCCATCAGTGAGTTGTTGTGACATGAAAAAAATCCACTACATTATCGATCTTCTATGCTGAAGATCGTTCGGTCTGTCAAATTGTACCGTGGCCGAAAAATCAGCCGCTTTGCGCGTGATTCCAGATCGCTGCGATGGTTGCGGCGGTGAGCGCCGCACGGGAAGAAAGGGAGTCTTTGAGAATAAACTCCAGATCGCTGTGGTCCAGGTCGCCCACCGGGCCCAGTCCGTCCAGAACCGGCACGCCCAGGCCGGCGATGAAGTTGGCGTCGGACACTCCGGAGCGCAGTTCTTCGGGCAGTTCGTAGCCGAGGACGCGCGCCTGCTCGCCGGCCATGGCCCAGAGCCGTCGGTTGCCATCGGATTGGGGCATGGCCGGTCGTCCGGATTGCACTGTCAGGGCGGTTGATGTCCCGGCGACGTTTTCGTGCTCGACAATCCGGGCCAGGCCTTGTTCGAGCCGCTCCTGGCCGCCCGGAGTCAGGAAGCGCGCGTCGAGGGCCGCCGTGGCCAGTTCCGGCACGGTGTTGGGGCCGATGCCCCCCGCGATCTGCCCGACATTGAGCGTGATCTCCTGGCCGTCGTTCAAGCCTTCCAGGGCGATGATCTTGTGCGCCAGCTCCAGGATGGCGCTGGCCTTGGCCCCGCCCTTGGCCGCATGCCCGGCCCGGCCCCTGACCGTCAGGTTCATGCCGAGGCGTCCCTTGCGGCCGGTGACCACGTCGTTGTTCGCTCCTCCGCCCTCGAAAACCAGGGCGGCCAGGGCTCCCTTCGCCTGTTCCTCGATCCAGGGCCGGGAAGCGGGCGAGCCGATCTCCTCGTCGGAATTGCACAGCACGGTGACGGGAATGTCCTCCAGCAGGCCCAGATGGGCCAGGGTCTTCAGCGCGTAGATCGCGACCACGAGGCCGCCTTTCATGTCATAGACTCCCGGACCATGGCAGCGCTCGCCGTCTTCCCGGAACGCGGTGAAATCCGTGTCGGCGGGGAAGACCGTGTCCATGTGGCCGACCAGGACGATGCCCTTCTCTCCCCTGGCGGCCGGGCGCGTCATGGCCTGGACCATGTTCCCGTGTTCCGCGAAGGGCAGGATGCGCACCTCGGGCAGGATGCCGCCAAGAACTTCGGCCACGTCCACGGCCATGCGGTCCAGGCCGGGCTTGTTGCGGCTCCCGCTCTGGATTTCCACCAGCCGCCGCAAGAGGTCCAGGGCCTCCCTGCGGCGGGGTTCAAGATAGGACAGGATCGCGTCGTGCATGGCCGGAATCATTTTTCGTACTTGGCGAAGCCGAAGTCCTGCCGGGCGTATTCCTGCGGCTCGGGATCGGGATAGCTGACCTGCTCTCCGCTCCAGGGCTTCTGCATCTTCACGTGACCCTGGCCGTGCTCGAGCACGTTGGTGCGGTGCAGCGGGATCTTGCCGCCGGCCGTGGCGATGTAGCGCGGGATGGCGTCGCCGGAGATGTTGCCGTACATGCTCTCCACAATGCTCTGGCCCACGGCCACGGGCACGCGCAGGTGCTTGAACTGCGGGTTGCGGTAGCTGCAGTTGAAGACATAGTAGGGGCGCACGTAGGCTTCTTGGATGGTCTCGCACAGCTTCCACATCTTCACGCTTGAATCGTTGATCCCCTTCAAAAGCACGGCCTGGTTCATGACCGCGGCCACGCGCTTGGAGATGGCCTGGAAAGCGGCCTTGGAGACCGGCGTGATCTCCTGGGCGGTGTTGATCTGGGTGACCACGCGCAGGGGCTTTTTGTCGCTGCTGGCTTCCAGGATGTCGAGGAGTTCGCCGTCGATGCGCTGCGGCGTGGTCACGGGGATGCGCGTGCCCAGGCGCTTCATGCGCACATGTTCGATGGCGTCGAGCTCTCCCAGCAGCCATTCGAGCATGGAGTTGGGCAGGACCAGGCTGTCGCCGCCGGTGACCAGCACGTCGCGGATTTCCGGGTTGGCGCGGATGTACTCCAGGGCCTCGCCGTAGGCTTCCTTGCCGTAGAGGCGGTCCTTGGCGCCGATGTGGGCGATGCGCAGGCAGTGGGTGCAGTACATGGCGCACATGTTGGTGGCTTTGATGGTCACCACGCGCGGGTAGAACTGGTCGATGAGCCGGGCCGGGGAATGGTCGGCGGCCACGGGCGGGATCTCGACCCCGGCGTTGTCGACCATCTCGCCGGTGGGCACGGACTGGAGCAGGACGGGGTCGTTGACCTGGCCCGGCAGGATGAGGCTCGCGTAATAGGGGGTGAGGCGCATGCGATAGGTCCTGGTGACCCGCAGCACGTCCTCTATGGCCTTGGCCGGCAGATCGACGACCCTGGACAGGGTCTCGACGTCCTCGATGGCGTGGCGCAGCTGGCCGGAGTAGGAGTTCCAGTCGTCATCGCTCATGCTTAGCACGTTTTTGATGCGCTTTTGGTTTTCGAGCATCCGGTCCCAGACCTCGATACCGCTGGGGGCCTCCTTGGGATGGCGGTCCAGGTATTCACGGACCCTGCTCTGGGCCGCGTCGACGATGGGCAGGGCCTTGCCCACGCGTCCGCCCACGGTGACGCGGTGCTCGTCGATGCGCTCGTGCTTGGCGGCCAGAGCGGTCAGGTCCTCGCGGGACAGGCCCAGCTGCTGAGGCGTCCAGCCCCGGCTGTCGTGGAGAGCCTTGAGCGCCGAAAAAAGGGCGACGATGGGGGCGGTCCGGTTCTCGTCCACGGCCTGCCTGTACAGCCCGGCGACGTTCCGGTGCGCTTCATCCGTCGGCGCGTCGTTTGTCTTCACGCTGAACAGGGTGTTGAAGAGGTCCGTCGTAAACGTGTCCAAAGGGTGCGAAATATCGGTGCTCATTGCTTTTCGTCCTCGGTGTTTGCTTGTGTGTGTTTGCGGATGGAGTCGGTCAGCTGCTCGATGCCGGCGCGGATGTCCTGGTCGAGCAGGCAGCGGTCGCGGGCCACGGCCACGACCCTGCCCAGGAAGGTGCCGGGCATAACGGCCTGCTTGCCGCCCACGTGCTCGACCACGATGACGCCGTGTTCCTGTTCGTTGCCGACCACCTGGCGGAAGAGGGTCCGCTCATCCTCGTCCACGGGCACGATGTGGTCGGTCTCGGCCTCGTGTTCGAGCTTGAAGTTGTAGGTCCTCCAGCAGATTCCGTTCAAGGCCTCCTTGATCTCCATCATGTTCTCCGGAAAGCGGTCGAACATCACGGCATGGTATTCCAGTTCAAGCAGGCCGGGGGTTTCCGGCGGAAGCGCGTTCTCAAGCGTGCAGCACATCTCCATGGTCGTGCCCTGCTTGCGGGCGTTGACCTCCACGAAATAAATCCGGCCCTGGTCATCGACGATGTAGTCGCAGCCAAAGATGCCTCGGTACCCGCTGCGGCCCATGACCTGCCCGATGCGGCGCGTGATCTCGCGCAGTTCCTGCTGGATGGCCACGGGTTGCTCGGATGGGAAGGTGGAGCCGCGAAACTTGTTGCCGTCCTGGATTTCCTGATCCGCCGTGGCGGCGATGAAGACGTCGTTGGCGTTGGCCACGATGCCCAGGACCGTGGGGTCGGCCACGTGCGGAATGTAGCGGCTGATGAAGAACTTGCCGCGCAGGTGGGCGGTCTTGGCCTCGATCTCCTCCTGGGAATGGGCCACGAAGCTGTTCACCCCGGCGGCGGAATAGGGCTGGCTGACGAACATGCCGTCGGTCCATTCGTCCCAGAGCGTGCTCGCGGTTTCGAGCATGTGCTGGGCGTCGTTGCAGGAGCGGTAGTTGATCAGCGGCGCGACATCCTTGAGGCGCTGCAACTGGTAGAGCTTGTTGTTCCAGATGTTGGCGATGTGCCCGCTGGGGCCCAGGATGCGCACGCCGGGAATGAGCGCCAGGGTCAGTTCCGGAACGGACTCGAAGACATGGATGAAGACATGTCCCTGCTTGTCGAGGAGCTGGCGGATCAACTCGTTGACCGTGTCCGAAGCGGAGACCAGGGAGGCAAAGGTGCGCGGCGGGATGCGAAAGCTGACCTTGCGGCCTTTCTCCCGGAACAGTTCGCGGGCCATGGGGTTGATGACCAGGGTGTTCTTGTGCGGATAGGATTCGAGAACATCGGGCAGAATGGAAATGAAATCGAAGGGTTGGCCGTGAATCTTGGAGAGGGTCTCCTTGAAGAACTGATTCAGGCAGTCTGTTTTTATTTCGCCGATATACAGGAAATAAAAGGTGTCCGGGTCCAGCTTGATGTCCGAAAAGAGGACATCCTCGTCTTCCATGAGCATAACCGCGCCTCCACGCAACAGATATTCGGGCCCGCGAAACCATCGCCGCAGGCGTTTGTTTCGCAGGACGTACCGATTGATCCTGAAAACTGCAAACTTTTACGCGGGCATGCGCGCCGCCGTCCGCACTGGCCGGAGAGCGGAAGAGCCAGGTGGGTGCCCGCCGCGTTCGAGGCTCAGTCCACCTTGACCCTCAGGGTCAGGGTGGCGGGCCCGCCCTTTATGATGCGGTATTCCAGCTTGAGCTTGTCGATGGCCACGGCTTGTCCGGGGATGTTGATGAGCCCGGAGGATTCGTTGGATTTGAGCTGCACCGGCGTGCGCAGGGCGATAGGGTCGCCCGTGACCGGGACGAGGGTCAGGCTTTCGAACCGCACGGTGGCGCCGTCGATGGCGAAGCGCAGGTTGTCGATCTTGCCCAGCTTTTCGCCCACGGGCAGGTTGGCCGTGGTGCTCGACGCGGACAGGACGACCGGCTCCAGGACCGTCCACGGACCGGCCATGGCCGGAGCGGCGAGCAGGCAGGCCAACAATGAAAACAGGGCACCGATGTTTTTCATGAGGACTCTCCAGATGGTATGCGTTCGCCTGAACGTACGCCGTGCCGGAGCCGTGATCAAGGGGCGGTTTGATTTAGGGCGGGGTCGCCTGGGCGGCGGAAGCCGAAAATGATGTATTCCCATAACGGCGTTGAGCCTTTAACGAACTATCCCATGCCAACCGATTCGCAAAACAGAGAAACCGCTCTCGAAGCGGAACTGTCGGTCCTCAAGGCCCGCTTGCGGGTTCTGGTCGACGGTTCGCCCCTGGGCATTTTTTTCGACGACGCCGGAGATCAGTGCGTTTTCGTGAACAGGACCTTTTGCGAAATGATGGAGCTGACCGAAGCCGAGGCCCTGGGCGACGGCTGGGCCAGGACCGTGCACCCGCAGGATCTGCCGGGGCTCTTGCGCGAGCGGGCGCGCGCCGTGACCCGGGGAGCGCCGCTCTTTCGCGCCGAGTACCGCTACGCCTGCCCGAGCGGGAAGACGGGCTGGGTGGAGGAACAGACCCGGCCTGTTCACGACGCCCGCGGGAACCTGGTCGGCTATGTGGGCACCCTGGCCGAGATCAGCGGGCGCAAGGAGGACGAAGCCGTGCGCGCGCGGCACAGCGAGGTGCTGGAGGAGCGCGTGCGGGAGCGCACTACCGAACTCCTGGCCCAGACCGCGCGTCTGGCCGAGATGAACGCGGCCCTCAAAGTTCTTCTGCGGCAGCGGGAGGAGGACCGCGCGGAGTTGGAGCAGGCCGTGCTGGCCAATGTCCACCGCCGCATCGCCCCGCTCCTGGACCGCCTTGAGGGGCTTGGCGTCGGCGGCGAGGCCCGCGTGCTGACCGCCAGGATCCGCGAGGGCTTGCGCGAATTGACCGAACCGTTCTGCCATCGCCTGGCCTCGGTCTGCCAGGGCCTGACCCCCACCGAGATCCAGGTCGCGGAACTGATCCGCGAAGGCCTCGGCACCAAGGAGATCGCCGCCCGCCTCGGGGTCGGCACCTCCACCATCGACACCCACCGCAACCATCTTCGCCGCAAGCTCGGGCTCAAGGGCCGCCATAACGGATTGCGGGCCTATCTCACGTCCCTGGAATCTCCTTGATATGGAGAGAATCTCCATATTTTCTCCGCAATAAACCGCTATTGTCATTTTGTTTCCCGGCTGTTTCAACGGCTGTCCAACCAAAATAACGAGGAGGACGGCATGATACGGACGGAAGACAAGAGCGAGCAGGAGATGTTGAATACCGGGTTGGCCCGGATGTTCAAGGGCGGGGTGATCATGGACGTGATCAATGCGGAGCAGGCGTGCGTGGCCGAGGAGGCCGGGGCCTGCGCGGTCATGGCCCTGGAGCGGGTGCCCGCCGATATCCGGGCCTGCGGAGGCGTGGCGCGCATGTCCGATCCGGCCATGATCCGCGAAATCATGAAGAGCGTCTCCATTCCGGTCATGGCCAAGTGCAGGATCGGGCATTTCATGGAAGCCCGCATCCTGGAGGCCGTGGGCGTGGACTACATCGACGAGAGCGAGGTCCTGACCCCGGCCGACGAGCAGTTTCATATCGACAAGACCGCCTTCAAGGTGCCGTTCGTGTGTGGCTGCCGTAATCTGGGCGAGGCCCTGCGCCGCATCGCCGAGGGCGCGGCCATGATCCGCACCAAGGGCGAAGCGGGCACGGGCGATGTGGTCGAGGCCGTGCGCCATGCCCGGACCGTGCAGTCCGAGATCGGTCGGGTCCGGCAGATGCCCGCCGAAGAGCTGGTCGCTTTCGCCAGGGAGATCGGCGCTCCGCTGGATCTCGTGCGCCAGGTGCGCGAGATCGGACGGCTGCCCGTGGTCAATTTCGCGGCCGGCGGGGTGGCCACCCCGGCCGACGCCGCGCTCATGATGCAGCTCGGCATGGACGGGGTCTTCGTGGGTTCGGGCATCTTCAAGAGCGGTGATCCGGTCCGCCGGGCCGAGGCCATCGTGCAGGCCGTGACCCATTATGACGATCCCGGGACGCTGGCCCGGATCAGCGAAAATCTGGGCGAGGCCATGTCCGGCGTCGCGGCACGTTCTTTGGACCGCGCGGAGCAGTTCTCGGGCCGGGGCTGGTGATGCGGCTGGGCATCCTGGCCCTGCAGGGCGCTTTCGCCGAACACGCCGCGATGCTGGGAAGTCTTGGCGCAGAGGCCGTGCTGGTCCGCACGCCCGCACAGCTGGATGGCCTGCGCGGACTCGTTCTGCCCGGCGGCGAGAGCACGAGCATGCGGCGGCTGGCCGCGCAGAACGGGCTGGACGCGGCCATCCGCGCTTTCGGAGCGCGTCGCCCGGTCTGGGGCGTTTGCGCCGGGCTCATCCTTCTGGCGTCCAGGATAGAGGGCGAGGAGCCCTTCCTGGGCCTGATCGACATGGGCGTGGCCCGCAACGCCTATGGCCGTCAGCAGGACAGCTTCGTGTCGGACCTGTGCTTCGAGGGGCTCCGGGATTGCCGGCCCTATCCGGGAGTGTTCATTCGCGCCCCGCGCATCGCCGAAACCGGCGCGGGCGTGAAGGTCCTGGCCCGGTTGGGGGAGGCTCCGGTCGCCGTGCGACAGGGGCATGCCCTGGCCACGGCCTTTCATCCGGAGCTGACCGGGGACGGCCGGGTGCACAGGTGGTTTCTGGAATTGTGCGCCGAAGAGGGGTGAGGGAGGGAAGGTGGAATCACTTCGGGGAGGCCGTGTCGGCCTCCCCGAAGTGGTGGCGTGTCTTTTTCAGGAGCCGCTGAACATGGCCCGGGGATCGAAGCCCATGATGAAGGCTCCCCAGTGCTTGCCGTCGATGTAAATGGGCATGGACAGGTCGTTCAATATTTCGCCCGTGTCGCGCATGTAGGTCTGGAGCAGCAGGGGGTCGGTGTGCGAGCACCTGCGCTGCTCGGTGCGGTTGCTCTGGTAGATGCGCTGGTGCCTGCTGTAGAGCAGGTCCTTGGCCGGATCGCCGGTCATGGGCTTGGACACGGCCCCGTGGTGGATGGGCAGGTAGCCTTTGCGGTCGATGGCCAGGCAGTAGATCGTGCCGGTGATTCTTTTTTGCGCCTCGTCGACCACGCTTTGCATCTCCTTGATGAAGACGTCGCTGAAGGCGGTGACGTATTTCTGGGGCGATGTGCCCGGGACGGGCTTGTACTGCGTGTCGAAGACATTGATGCCCCGGTCCTTCATGCTCTGGATCCGGGTCTGGTAATCGTCGCGGATTTCCTTGGCCGTGGCGATGACCGTATCGAATTTCCCTTCCCCGGTCTTGAACCTGGCCACCAGTTCGAGCATCTGCTCGGTGACGGCGTTCAGGGCGTCCACGGAAGTGGCCGAGGAGTTCATGTCTGTGGCGATCTCCTGGCTGAGGGAGTTGATGTTGTTGACCTTCCGGGTGACGTCGTTGTTGTTGGTGGACAGCTCCTCGATGGCGGCCGCGATCTTGATCAGCTGATCGTTGGCGGTCTCGAAATCCTCGATCATGCGTTCAAAGTTGTGCGTGGCCGCGGTCACCACCTGATCCGTGTCCTTGGCGTAGTCCAGGATCTGTGCCGTTTCCGTCTGGGTGCGCTCGACGATTTTGACCATGGCCCCGATGTTGTTGGAAATTTCCTCGGTGGCGGGTTTTATCCTGCGCGAGAGTTCGCGCACTTCCTCGGCCACCACGGCAAAGCCCTTGCCGTGCTCGCCTGCCCGGGCCGCCTCGATGGTGGCGTTCAGGGACAACAGGTTGGTCTGTTCGGAAATGCCGTTGATGATGGTCACGATGCTCAGGATGTTGGCGGAACTCGCGCCCAGGTCGTCCACGGTGTTGCGGAAGGATTCCACGATGGCGTTGATCTTGTGGATCTTGTCCGTGACATCCTGGAGTTCGGTGTGCGACCTGTGTGCCGTGTTCAGGTTGCTGGTGGTTTTTTCGGCCACGTACTGGGTGTTCTGGGCGATTTCGGAGATGGCCGCGTTGGCCTCGTTGCTGGCCACGGCCACTTCCTCGGCGATGGAACCCTGGGCCGCGGTCTTGTTCCTGGTGTCGAACACCGATTTGGCCATGCGGGTGCTGTCGAGGGCGATGTCGATGCCCATCTTGCGGATTTTTTCCACCAGTTCGCGCACACTGGCCAGGAAGGTGTTGTAACAGCTGGAAATGTGCTTGAGGTCCGGGTTGTCCAGATCTTCCATGGTGCAAGACAGGTCCGCGTCCTGCCCCTGGATGTTCTGGAATACGGCGCTGATGTCGGCAATGCCGCGTTGCGCCTCGCGATGCAGAACCCGAATGGCGACGACGCCCAGAACCACGGTCGCCAGCAGAATGGCCGCCGCCACGCCCCAAGAGGATGGCGGGACGGCGTTTCCGGCGCTCAGGGCGATCCAGATCAGGCCTGCGGCGTTCAGAATCAGCAGGGCCAGGATGGTGGCCGTGATCTTGCCGCGCAGGGTGGAGAACATGCCGTTGCCGGACTTGGCGGACGCGGGGGATAAGCCAGTATCGTTCATGAAATACCTCGTGTTCGTGATGTGCGTACGCATGCGTATAAATGAGCCCGCGCCAAAAGAGAAGGAGCCGTCCGCGATAAAATGCGCAACTCCTCCGCCGGACGGCTTCCGGATGTCGTCTCTATGGACAACGCCGGGGCGATGCCGTTATCAGGTACCTCCAAACATCGGAGGTGGCCATTGAGTATTCTCATCAAGAAAGTGCGCCTGAATTCGGAGTTGGTCGACGTGCTCATCACGGGCAACCGCTTCGACTCCATCGGAACGGACGTGGACTCGTCCGCCGAAGTGGTCATCGACGGCTCCGGCAAGGCCATCCTGCCGTCCTTCCACAACGCGCACACCCACGCGGCCATGACGCTCCTGCGCGGTTATGCCGACGACATGGATCTGCACACGTGGCTTTCCGACCACATCTGGCCTTTCGAGGCCCGGCTGACCGAGGACGACATCTACTGGGGAGCCAAACTCGCCTGCCTTGAGATGATCAAGTCCGGAACGACCTTTTTCGCGGACATGTACTGGCACTGGAAGGGCACGGCCCGCGCCGTCACGGAGATGGGCATGCGCGCGGCCCTGTCCGCCGCTTTTTTCGATTTCGACGATCCGGTCCGCGCCGAAACCATGAAGCGCCAGGTCATGGACCTGCACGCCGCCAGCGCCGCCTTTCCGGACCGCGTTCAGTTCATTCTCGGACCCCACGCCATCTACACCGTGTCCTCGGATTCCCTGCGCTGGCTGGGGGAATACGCGAACCGGCACGGGCTGCTGGTGCATCTGCATCTCTCCGAGACGCAGAAAGAGGTCGAGGACTGTCTGGCCAAGCATGGCAAAAGGCCGGTGGAGTACCTGCGTGACCTGGGCCTTCTGGCCCCCAATCTGATCCTGGCTCACGCCGTGTGGATGACCGACGCGGAAATGGACCTGCTGGCCCTGCACGGAGCGCAGGTGGTGCACTGCCCGGTCTCGAACATGAAGCTGTGTTCCGGGCAGTTCGACTACGCCGCCATGAAGGCCCACGGCGTGACCGTGGCCCTGGGTACGGACGGGTGTTCCTCGAACAACAATCTGGACATGATCGAGGAAATGAAGATTGCCTCCCTGCTGGCCAAGGTCCGGTCCATGGACCCCACTGTCTTTCCGGCCCAGGAGGTCCTGGAGGCGGGCACGCTGAACGGGGCGCGCATGTACGGCCTGGATGCGGGACGCATCGCGACAGGCCATCTCGCGGACTGCATCCTGGTCGATCTGGAGCATGTGCGCATGGTCCCGAACCATCACCTTGTGTCCAACCTGGTCTACAGCGCGAACAGCTCCTGCGTGCACACCACCATCTGCGACGGCCGGGTGCTCATGCTGGGCGGCAAGGTCGAGGGCGAGGAGGAGATCCTGGCCCAGGTCCGCGCGACGCTGGTCCGCCTGAGCGCCTCGCGCGAACCACGGGAGGATGCGTGCTCCTGATCTACACCGGAAACGGCAAGGGCAAGACCTCGGCCTGCGTGGGCCAGGCCATCCGCGCCCTGGGGCAGGGACTTGCCGTGGCCTTCGGGCAGTTCATGAAGCGGGGCGACCAGGCTGGTGAACAGACCATGCTGGCCGAATTGCTGGGAGAAGATTTTCTGGCTTCGGGCGCGGGCTTTTACCGTGACAGCGATTTTGAAGAGCATCGCGAGAAGGCGGCGCATCTTGTGCGGTGGGCCGAGGAGCGCCTGGAGCAGGGCGTGGACATGCTCATCCTGGACGAGACCCTCTACGCCCTGAACCATGGCCTGCTCCGGGAAGAGGAAGTGCGGGCGCTCATAGAACGAAGCCGGGACCAGGGGTGCCACCTGGTCCTGTCCGGCCGCAACGCGCCGCCCTGGATGGTGGAGCTTGCCGACATCGTCTCCGATGTCACCGAGGTCAAGCACATCTACGCCCAGGGCGGCAAAGCCCGGCGCGGGATCGAGTTTTAGCGGGCGTTTTCCGGCGGTTGTGCCGCCGGCCCCAGATTCTCAGGTCGGATAATCACCTGCCCGCAACCCGGACACGCCCCGCGCAGCAATCTGTCGCGCAGGATCGTGAAACCGCTGCGTTCCACCACCATCTGTCCGCAACCCGGACAGAAGGTATTCTCCAGACCCGAATTCGGTACGTTCCCCACAAAGACGTGATGCAGGCCTTCGCCCCGCCCGATGTCGTAGGCTCGTTTCAGGGTGTCCAGCGGGGTTGGGCGGTGCTCCAGCATCTGGTGGCAGGGGTGAAAGCGCGAGACGTGCCATGGCGTGTCCCTTCCCAGTTCGTCGCACACGAAGCGGGCGATATCGGTCAGTTCCCTGTCCGAATCGTTGATCTCCGGAATGACCAGCGTGGTCACTTCGAGGTGCCAGTCCAGCTTCTTCATGTGCGCCAGGTTTTTCAGCACCGGTCCGAGGCGGGCGGAGCAGATGTCGCGATAGAACTCGTCGCGGAAGGATTTGAGGTCGATGTTGGCGGCCTGGATCAGATTTTTGAGTTCATCCAGGCATTGCGGGCTCTGGAACCCGTTGCTGACCATGATGTTCGCCAACCCCTCCTCCCGGGCCAGAATCGCGGTTTCGCGCATCAGCTCGAAGAAGATCGTGGGTTCGGAATAGGTGTAGGCCACGGACGCCGCCTTCGATTTCCGCGCCAGGCGAACGATTTCCTGGGGCGGGATGCGGTTGCCCTGGGGCGCGGCGCCGAGCCTCGGCGGCTGCGAGAGGCTCGCGTTCTGGCAGAACAGGCAGGCCAGATTGCAGCCCTGGGTGCCCAGGGAGAGGGTGGTGGTGCCGGGCAGGAAATGGAAGAGGGGTTTTTTTTCCACCGGATCGAGGTTCAGGGCCGCGACCCTGTCATGGGACAGGGTGAAGAGTTTGCCGCCCCTGTTTTCGCGGACCCCGCACTGGCCGCGTCCGCCGTCTTCGATGCGGCAGAAGTGGGCGCAAAGCAGGCATTGCAGGGTGGCGTCTTCCAGGGGGCGCCAGAGGAGCGCGGGCGTGTCCATGTCTTACTCCTTGATGTGGATTTCCGGCACGATGATGATGGGTTCGAGCCCCATGTCCTCTTGCGGCGACGTCGGCGGAGAAACCTGGATCAGCGAACCGTTGTCCGGATCGGAGTCGATGATCATGCTTTCCTGCCCGAAGCTGCCGCCGGGATCGACATGGATGACGGTGTCCTTCCCCTGGCCGGAATCAATGATGATGTCCGCCGACAAGGGACTGGGCGCGAAGAGCGCGATGCCGGCCCAGAGAAGGCCGGCCCTTGCCAATGCCGCGTTTTTTGCTTTACTTGGATCAGCCGTGAGTTTATGCAACGTGGCCTCCGGATGAAGAATGATTTGCATTAACGTAGCTGGTTGAAGGCGAAGAAACAAGGAGTTGTACATGTCTCAGCGGGACAAGGCCTATAAGGATGCCGGGGTGGATATCGAGGCGGGCAACACGTTCGTGTCGCGCATAAAATCCCTGGTCGCATCGACCTACACCAAGGGCGTTGTCAACGATATCGGCGGATTCGGCGGGCTTTTCAAGCCGTCCATGGCCATGGTCAACGAACCGGTGCTGGTGGCCTCCACCGACGGCGTGGGAACCAAGCTCAAGCTCGCCTTCATGTTCGACAGGCACGATACGGTAGGTATCGACCTGGTGGCCATGAGCGTCAACGATATTATTGTTCAAGGTGCCAAGCCTTTGTTTTTTCTTGATTATTTTGCGACCGGCAAGCTCGATATCGACAAGGCCGAAGCTGTCATCCGGGGCATCGTCGAAGGCTGCAAGGACGCCCAGTGCGCGCTCATTGGCGGCGAGACCGCCGAGATGCCGGACTTCTACGCCGACGGCGAGTACGATCTTTCCGGCTTCTGCGTCGGCATGGTCGACAACGACAAGGTCGTGGACGGTTCGAGCATCGGCGTGGGCGACCTGATCATCGGACTGGCCTCCTCCGGGGTGCATTCCAATGGCTACTCCCTGGTGCGCAAACTCTACTCCGAGTCCGGCCTGCGGCCTGACGATATTTTTCCCGGCACGGACCAAAGCGTGGCCGACGTCCTGCTCGCCCCCACCCGCATTTACGTCGAAGCCGTGCGCAACGTCATGCGGGACTGGGAGATCCACGGCATGGTCCACGTCACCGGCGGAGGCTTCTACGACAACATCGTGCGCATCCTGCCCAAGGGCGTGACCGCGCAGATCAGCTTCGGTTCCTGGAGCATCCCGCCCGTGTTCGAGTGGCTGCGGACCCAGGGGAATTTGAGCTGGGAGGAGATGCTGCAGATCTTCAACAGCGGCATCGGCTACATCATGGTCGTCAAGAAGGACATCGCCAAGGATGTGGCGCACCGCCTGGGCGCCTTGAAACAGGACGCCTGGATCATCGGCGAGATCGTCGAGCGCAGCGGGGACGAGGAACAGGTCCGCATCGATTTTCCGGTCGCCGACTGAGCTCTTTTCTTAGCGTGAAAAAATCCCCGTCATGGAATCCATGGCGGGGATTTTTTTGTGCGGACCGGCGTTTAGGATCGGCGCGTCTAGGTCCAGAGCAGGGGGACGCCGTTGTCGAGATAGGGGTTGAAGTAGCCGTAATTGATCCAGGGGCACGCCTTCTTGAGCCGCTTCATGAAATTGCCCAGTCCCATGGACGGCTCCGTCGGGTCGCCGACGCAGCCCAGATACAGCTCGGGGTCGAGGCTCAGGTTGCGCATCTGGATGTAGTCGGGCCTGGTGGTGGAAACGAGTTCGGTCAAGGCTTCGAGTTCGCTCTCCACGTCGTTCACGCCGGGGAAGAACAGGTAGTTCAGGGAGACGAAAAGTCCGTGCTCCTTGGCCGTGGCGATGGTGCGGCAGACATCGGCGAAGCTGTAGCCGTGAGGGCGATAATAGCTGTCGTAGACGGACTTGCGCGCGCTGTTCAGGCTGACCCGGATGGAATCGAGGCCGGCCTTGGCCAGGCCGGGCATGGCGTCCGGCAGGCTCGCGTTGGTGTTCACGTTGACCGTGCCCCTCCCGCCCTGGCTGCGGAAAAGGGCGATGGCCTCGGTCAGCAGCGCGGCTTCGGTCAGCGGTTCGCCTTCGCAGCCTTGCCCGAAGGACATGACCGGATTCTTGGCCCGCTTGGAGTGCAGTTGCATGATCTCGACGATTTCCTTGGGCGTGGGCGTGAAATCGATGCGGTTTTGCGAGGATGGAAAGCCCGATTCCAGGGGCTGGTGCGAAATGCAGCCGTAGCAGCGGGCATTGCAGGCCCTGGCCGTGGGCAGCGGAGCTTCGTACCGGCCCAGGGCCAGGTTCTTGGCCGCGGGACAGCAGAAGGTCAGGGCGCAGCGGGAAAGATGCGAGATCAGGCGGTTTTCGGGATAGCGCTTGAGCAGATCCTGGGCCCCCTTGGTGATGCGCTCCGGCGCGACCTGACTGAAGACCTGGCGGCGGTCCTTGTCGACCTGGGTGGCCGCGACCCAGAACCTGTCCTTGGCGAAGCCGATGGCTCCGTAGGCGAAAAGCGGCAGCTTGGGCGCATCGTCGTCCTTCAGATAGGCCGCCGTGGCGGAGAGGGTGTAGGACGGGCAGACGAAGGCGGCCACGGCCCGTTCCTCCATGGCCTCGGCCTTGCCCGTTTCGGGGTCCAGGCCCAGGGCGTGGCGTCCGGGCAAAAGGTACATGTCGCTGCCCTCGGGCAGGGGGATGAGTTCGTCCGGACGGGGCAGACTCAGTTCACGGCCCCGGCGCACGAGCATGAGCAGATCGGGATGGTCGTAGACATTGCCGCTTGCGTCCGCGAAAACCAAGACGGGCTGGATTTTTTTGCTGCTCACAGTGCTCTCCTTGAAAAAAAAGAAGGCAGAGGTGCGCATGCACCTCTGCCCCAGTGTGTAACGAACAACCTGAAAGGCGATTAACGCTTGGAGTACTGGAACCGGGCGCGGGCGGCGCGCTGGCCGTACTTCTTTCTTTCCTTGACGCGGGAATCGCGGGTCAGGAAGCCGGCGCGCTTGAGGACGCCGCGCATTTCCGGATCGAACTCAAGCAGGGCGCGGCTGATGCCGTGGCGCACTGCCTGGGCCTGTCCGGAAAGGCCGCCGCCGGTGACGCGGCAGGCGATATTGAATTTTTCGAGGGTCTTGGTCAGCTTCAGGGGCTGACGGATGATCATCTGCAACGTGGCCCGGGGAAAGTAGTCACCCAGTTCGCGGCCGTTGACAGTGATGCTCCCTGTGCCTTTATACAGTCTGGTCCGGGAAACGGATGTCTTTCTCTTGCCGGTACCGTAGAAGAAATCTTGACTCATAATCTTCTCCATCCCTGATTAGATGTCCAGCA
>Ga0265295_1002583_pt1 | contig 28251 bp, 27 predicted proteins | sample Munlansysbiofilm_FD_192503 | JGI IMG/M metagenome (GOLD analysis project Ga0265295, IMG submission 192503) | Leachate microbial communities from a municipal landfill in Southern Ontario, Canada - Methane capture system biofilm | ecosystem: Engineered > Solid waste > Landfill > Unclassified ... | reverse complement strand
GGGCGAACACAGCTGGGATAATTCTATGGGGCTTGGCCTTGCTATTGTCAAGCAGATACTTTCAATGCACCATACGCACTTGGAGATAAAAAGCGAAGAAGGGAAAGGCTCTGTGTTTTCGTTTGCGATATAAAAATAATTATTGATTGATTATTTATGGAGCGGGCGAAGGGATTCGAACCCTCGACCCTAACCTTGGCAAGGTTATGCTCTACCCCTGAGCTACGCCCGCGTCCTGTGAAGTATAAAAAAGCAATTAATGGTACCTTGGGTCGGACTCGAACCGACACGAGCAAGCTCACCAGATTTTGAGTCTGGCGTGTCTACCGGTTTCACCACCAAGGCATTGAATTGCAATGCGCATTTTACACCTACTCACCTTAAAGAGCCTTGAATTAATGCATAAAATCCAATTTCTCCATATTAGATATTTTGGCTATAATACATTTATTATCAAACAAAACTGGAGTTGGCTTGAAAATAACAATGATTATAAGTGCTATATTATTAATATATGGTGCATTTTCTACTATTTTTCACGAGACATCAATGGTCGGCAAAATAGGCAAGATCGTCGGTGATACAAATATCTCTCTTTTTGGTTTTATAGCATACATCAATTTGATCATTTTGATTTTTCCTCTTATTTCTCTATATAAGAATCGATATCTAATTAAACGTATAGATTTTTTTGTCGGATGGATGCTGATATTTGTAAGTCTTATAGTTTTTAGCGGTTTGGTATTTTCTCCGCAAAATGCCGGATTTTTGGCTCACTCTTTTGTTACATTCCTGGAGCCATATATTGGACAAGCAGGAATATGGCTCTTTTGGCTTATGACGATGATGCTAAGTGCAATTTTGTTATTGGATGATGATTTTAGCTGGGAAAACTTATTTGATAAAGTAAAAAAAAATAAAAACGAAACCTCTTATTCATATCAATCAGATGATACTTTTAAGGTAGATCTTGCACAACAGTTCGGTGGCCTTAAAAGAGGTTTTTCGAAGATTTTCTGCTTTCTAAGAAACCCATTTGAAAATCCAGACAAAGCAAGCGATACGTTGACATTCGATGATAGCGCTCCAAGACCTGTACCAGTGAGAAATATCCATTCAACAGTAAAAAATTCCGATCGTAACGCCAATAAAAAAGCAATCGCAAACAATAAAATAGAGCCGCTTACCGAAATACAATCTGCTAGCGAACAAAACACAATTATAAATCATAAAAAAACGCAATCCTCTTTTTCGTCTTCAAATGTTGAGATTATTAGCGAGCTTGAAGAGAATTCCAAATTACTAGCGCAAATTGACAAAGGCGCAGCTCCTCAGCCAAAAAATTTTAAATTGCCTAGGCTAGACTTTTTGCAAAAAGCACCGAGAATAGCCAAAAAGATAAATGAAGAAGAGATTGACCGCAAGATAAAAGAGCTTTTGGATAAACTCAAAAAGTTTAATATTGAAGGTGATGTAATACGCACTTATACCGGTCCGCTTGTAACTACTTTTGAATTTAAACCCGCACCGCATGTCAAAGTATCCAAGATATTGGGTTTGCAAGATGACTTGGCCATGGCACTTAGTGCAGAGACCATTAGAATACAAGCACCTATACCAGGGCGCGATGTGGTTGGTATAGAGATCCCCAATGATACTATAGATACTATTTATCTTAGAGAAATTTTAGAAAGTCCTCTTTTTAGAGAATCAAAATCACCGCTTACAGTAGCCCTTGGTAAGGATATAGTGGGCAAGCCCTTTGTGACGGATATCAAAAAGCTTCCCCATCTTCTTATAGCCGGGACTACGGGCAGCGGTAAATCAGTCGGTATAAATGCAATGATATTATCTCTTTTGTATCGCAATGATCCAGACCAGCTTAAGCTCATGATGATAGATCCAAAAATGCTAGAATTTTCTATATATAACGACATTCCCCATCTCATCACTCCTGTTATCACTTCTCCTAAAAAAGCAATTGCTGCTTTGGCAAATATGGTAGGAGAGATGGAGAGACGCTATGTATTGATGGCAGAAAATCGTACCAAAAATATAGAAAACTATAACGAAAAGGTAACAAAAGACCGCTCAGCGTTACCATTGCCTTATATTGTGGTTGTTATTGACGAATTGGCTGATTTGATGATGAATGGAGGCAAAGAGGTCGAGTATTCTATAGCCAGGCTTGCTCAAATGGCAAGAGCTAGCGGTATACATCTTATAGTAGCTACCCAGCGTCCAAGTGTAGATGTTGTCACAGGACTCATAAAAGCAAACTTGCCTTCAAGACTCAGTTATAGAGTAGGGCAGAGAATTGATTCAAAGGTTATATTAGACGGCATGGGCGCAGAAAGTCTGCTTGGACGCGGAGATGCACTATTTACTCCTCCAGGAGCCGTAGGACTTGTCAGATTGCACGCTCCTTGGAATACCGAAGAGGAGATCGAAACTGTCGTAGAATTTCTAAAAGCCCAAAGATCCCCTGAGTATGATGAGAGCTATTTAAGTGCCGATACAGCAAATGGCAAGAATGGCAATAAAATGGAGTTAGATGAACTTGATCCGCTTTATGAACAGGCAAAAGACGTAGTTTTAAGTGATAACAAAACATCAATATCTTACTTGCAACGCAAATTGCAAATAGGATATAATAGGGCTGCAAACATAATAGAACAACTAGAAGCAAATGGAATTTTAAGTGCTCCAAACAACAAAGGTAATAGAGAGATCATTTGAGTCAAAGGAGAGACAATGGCGTATTTTAGCAATGCAAAAAAAGGCGATAAAGTATATGGACTTATATTTGGAAAAGGCAAGATAGTAGATATATTTCCGGATAGTTTTTATTCGATAATGGTAGAATTTAAAAATGGATATGAAGTTCCTTATACTGATGAAGGGATCCCGGGATGGGGAGATTTCAAAAAACAAACTTTATTTTATCGTAACGATGTAGATCTATGCAATGAAGACTTCTCTCCGGTAGGCAAGGTCCTCTCCCCTAAAAGGATCATCAAACTTCGAGAAAAGAAGAAACTTCAAGTACGATTGCCTTCGGGGCTATGGACCAATGTCAAAAAAGCAGATAGTGAATATGTAGAGAAAATGCTCAAAAAAGAGAAGTATCATCTCTTTAGAAAGAAAAAAGAGAAGAAAAAATAGTCGGCAGACTCTCAAAATAGATATTTTTTTGTAACCATTTGATACAAATCCAATACGTTGCTATGACCATACTTATGCAAATTATAGTTTTTTTATCTTGTTTGAGTTAGTATGGTATGATAAATTAACGACTCAAGGGAGATTTAATGGCACTTATAGAAGATTATAAAAAACATACACAGGAGCGTGCCACACTAGGTGTTCCTCCATTGCCACTCAATGCAACACAAGTAGCTGAGCTTGTAACGCTGCTCAAAGCTGATAAAATAGAAGAAGAAGCCTATCTGCTAGATTTGATAGAAAATAAAGTACCTGCGGGTGTTGATGATGCCGCTTATGTCAAAGCAGCATTTTTAAATGCAATTATTCAAGATGATGCTTCATGTCATGCAATAGACAAAGTGCATGCTGTCAAAATTTTAGGAAAAATGCTCGGCGGATTCAACGTAGGCCCGCTTGTTGAAGCATTAAAACATTCTCATGTAGAAGTAGCTCAAGCTGCGGCTGATGAGCTTAAGAACACTATTTTGGTGTACAACTCTTTCAATGATGTCAAAGATCTTATGGATCACGGCAACGTATTTGCAAAAGAAGTTATAGAATCTTGGGCAAATGCTCAGTGGTTTACAAACAAACCAGAACTAGCTCGTGAAATCACACTTACAGTTTATAAAATCCCTGGCGAAACAAATACCGATGACCTTTCTCCGGCTTCTGAAGCATTTACAAGAGCAGATATTCCTCTTCATGCAAACTCAATGCTTGGCGCAAGAATGGAAAAACCTCTTGAAACTATGGCAAAACTCAAAGAAAAAGGTCACCCGCTTGCATATGTAGGTGATGTTGTAGGTACCGGGAGCAGTAGAAAATCAGGTATCAACTCAGTGCAATGGCATATGGGTCAAGATATACCGGGTATCCCAAATAAAAGAACAAGCGGCGTGGTAATCGGCAGCATCATAGCTCCTATTTTCTTCAATACGGCAGAAGATAGCGGATGTCTTCCCATCCAAGCTCCTGTAGATTCTCTTGAAACTGGCGATGTGATCACACTCAAACCTTTTGATGGCGTAATAGAAAAAGACGGAACAGTAGTATCTATATTTGCTCTTGCTCCAAATACAATACCAGATGAGATGAGAGCAGGGGGGAGAATCCCTCTTATCATAGGTAAAGGTTTGACTGCAAAAGCCAGAGCTGTTCTTGATCTTGGGGCTTCAGATATATTCATGACGCCTGAACAGCCGGCAGATGACGGCAAAGGATATACTCTTGCTCAAAAAATGGTAGGTAAAGCTTGCGGCGTAGCTGGAATTAAACCTGGTGTTTATTGCGAGCCTGTAGCTACTACAGTGGGAAGTCAAGATACAACCGGACCAATGACCCGTGATGAGATAAAAGAGCTTGCAGCTCTTGGCTTTGGTGCTGATATGGTAATGCAATCATTCTGTCATACTGCAGCTTATCCAAAACCTGCTGATATCAATCTTCAGCATACATTGCCGGAATTTTGGACTAGCAGAAGTGGAGTGATCCTTCGTCCTGGTGATGGAGTTATACATTCATGGCTAAATAGACTTTGTTTGCCTGATACAGTAGGAACTGGCGGTGATAGTCACACTAGATTCCCTATAGGCATCTCTTTTCCTGCCGGTAGCGGACTTGTAGCGTTTGCTGCAGTTACCGGGATGATGCCGCTTACTATGCCTGAATCTGTATTGGTAAGATTCAAAGGCAAAATGCAGCCGGGTATCACTTTGCGTGATCTAGTCAATGCCATCCCATATCAAGCTATCAAAGACGGATTGCTTACTGTTGACAAAAAAGGCAAGAAAAATATTTTTGCCGGTAGAGTTCTTGAGATTGAAGGCTTGGAAGATCTGAAATGCGAACAAGCATTTGAATTATCAGATGCATCAGCAGAGAGAAGTGCGGCAGCTTGTACAGTTAAACTAAATAAAGACTCAATTGCAGAGTACCTAAGCTCAAATATCGCTCTAATAGAGCAAATGATAGAAGAGGGTTATCAAGACGCTAAAACATTACAAAGACGTGCAGACAAGATGAGAGAATGGCTCAAAAATCCAGAACTTCTAGAAGCTGACGCTGATGCACAATATGCTGCTACTATTGAGATTGATCTAGATCAAATTACTGAGCCTATCTTGGCATGCCCAAATGATCCGGATGATGTAGCAACTTTGAGTGAAATACTTGGAGATGACAATAGACCTCATGAGATACAAGAGGTATTTGTAGGCAGTTGCATGACTAACATCGGGTTGTTTAGAGCGCTTGGCGAAGTTCTCAAAGGCGAAGGTCAAGTATCAACAAAACTATGGATAGCACCACCGACAAAAATGGATGAAAAAACTCTAATCGAAGAGGGCTATTATGCTATATTTGGAACAGCTGGAGCACGTACAGAAATACCTGGATGTTCACTTTGCATGGGTAACCAAGCTCAGGCTACCAAAGGCAATACCGTATTTAGTACAAGTACTAGAAATTTTGATAATCGTCTGGGCAAGGATACAAAAGTCTATCTTGGGTCAGCAGAGATGGCAGCAGTCGCTGCGCTTCTAGGCAAGATACCTACAAAAGAAGAGTATATGAATATCGTGACTAAAAAAATCAATGATACAAACAAAGATAATGTGTATAAATATCTTAACTTTGATAAAGTCACAGCAGACGAACTTAAAGCGATGGTACGCTAAAAATATCATATGACATTTATGTCATATGATATCTAGGCTAGCATCTCTATCAATCCCATCACAATTTCTACTGCTATTAAAATAATTATTATCCATTCTAAAAATTCACTTCTTTTATGATTGATCAAGTCCATTACAAGCATAACATCTTCTTTTATTTGAGAGAGTTTTGACAGAGCAATTTCATGCCTATCGTGCAGCTCTAGGATCTTGGTAAGCGAATTATACAGATGTTCGGCCTCTTCGTTGTCCCATAGAATATTGGGCTTGTCTAACAACAACAGTTTGCCGACCATATCGTGACGAGTCAATACTAATTGTTTTGCAAATTCCATGAGATGAGCGCGGCTGATCACTTTAGATATATAAGTCGATTCTATTATATTTCTGCTTTTTGTAAAAATGGCATCTAGTTTTTTTTCGTATTTTTCCAAACCTACACTTTGTGCAATTGACAAAGCAATAATATTGAAATTAAGTTCAGATAGCTCTTTTAATACAATCTCTTCATTCGTGATCAAAAATGCAGTAGATAGTCTGGGATCTATTCTGATTGTATAATCTTGTGTTATATCATCATGATCCATGACAATATCCAATGTTTTCAATGTTTTATGGATTTTTTGTTTATCATCTGTGATAATTGCCAACACTTCAAACGGCAGCAATACTACGTGCGGATCTTCATTAAATCCGAAATATCCGTTTTCAATACCTTTATTGAGCTTGATATTTAGCAAATCTTCTATTTTTGTTTTGGTGATATTTTTGCTAACACTTAAGGCTAAGAGATTCATGATGCACCTCGCTATAGGATATGTACCATTATAATTAAACTAACTCTTTATGTCAAATGTCACCAAACATCTCTTTCATTATTACTGCACTCTTCTCGCTAAATCTGGCAGGTTTACCGTCTTTGACGAAGACTAGGGTACTAGTCATACTAAATAACTTTTCCTCATCTTTCCAAATCTCTTGTTTGAGTTCTAGTGATGCACCGCCAAGCTTTAATATCTCATGGGTTACTTCTAACATATCGCCTAGTTTGGCAGATTTGACAAAGTCGGCAACTATGTGCTTGACTACAAAATGTCCGCCGTCAATCGCAGGCGTTGAGCCTCTGGCAAAAAAGAGTTCGCTTCTAGCTCTCTCGCAAAATTTTAGATAATTCGCATGGTATACGATACCGCCAGCATCGGTGTCGTCATAATAAATTCTAAAGCGCATCTTTCACCTTTGATGTGTTTATGTTACTATATCCAAAAAATCTTTAAGCCCGTTCTTGCAGTCTTTGTGTATATAGGCAAAAGACAAATATACGCTACAATGCAGGGGGCATGAAATTATCCTCTTAGAGTGTTTTTGGTATTTGTGTTATAATTCATAAAAATTTTATACATAAAGGATAACAATGCTTCGTAAATATATAACAATAGGTATGCTTAGTTTGGCTACTCTTTGGGGTGCAGGAGCAACTTCTGATACATTTGGCAAAATTGTATCAACAGGGTGCGAGAATGGTTTTAATAATATGTTTAAAAATAATCCAAATTTTCAGAATATTGCAGATCAAAGACCGGTAACTGCTAAAGCAGTATGTGAATGCGCACAGACTAACTTTCTAAATGATAAAAAGCTTTTAAATTATCTAAACAATAATAGTGACCAATTAATCATAATGTTTCAAAATAAAAACTCTCTCGGTTATTCTTATTTTTCAATGCGCTTGTCACAATCCATGCTCTCTTGTATTGCTCAAGAACTAGACAAATCATTAGCAGCGACAAAATTATAATAATTTATATTAATTTTGTCTGTTTTGAAATTTTTCAAATATTAAAAACAGTATAAGCGACACTGCGCTTACCAGTATAATGGTTGCGCCGGATGTCAAATCAAACGCATAAGATATCCCAAGTCCCAAAATCGTAAACAAAGAAGCTATAAATCCGGATAAAAACATCATTCCAAAAAGATTTTTAGATAATTTTTCTGCTATATACACAGGTATGGTAAGCATAGCAATGACTAATATAAGACCGACTACTTTGATAGCTATGACAATAGTTAGTGCTGAAATGACTAGTATAATAGTATAAAACAGAGGAACATTAATGCCTCTGAGCGAAGCGAACTCACTATCATACGAAACTGATAAAATTTCTCTATACCATATAGTTACAATTGCGACAACTACAAATAATAATCCCCCCATATAATATAGATCATCCAAGCTTACAGCCAATATAGAGCCAAAAAGATAACTAAGCAAGTCTACATTATAACCAGGGGTAAGGTCAATAAGAATTACCCCTATCGCCATTCCTACAGCCCATATGAGGCCTATAAAAGTATCTATCCTATGCCTGTGCTTTAGTGTCAAGAATGCCATCAACAGCGCAGCGCCTACAGCAAAAATAGAAGCTCCGGCAAATATAGGAATACCCAAAAATAGAGCCAAACCAATTCCGCCGTACGCAGTATGTGCGATACCGCCTGCTAGAAATACCATGCGATTGACCACGACAAGAGAGCCGATGATACCGGACGCTAAGCTTACTAATATCCCGGCAATGATGGCATGCTGCATAAATTCAAACGAGAGTGCTTCTATCATGAATTTTTACCTAAAAGCTGGAGTAGCTCAACTTCACAAAAATGGCCTTGCGGATGCAGAGAAAATCTGCTTTTTGTTTGTTTCATGTCGTGAAATGAGAGAGTTCTATTGATATATGCTACTTTGTTGGCATATTCCATGGTAATGGATATATCATGACTAACGACAATTATAGTCATTGTTTTGTTCAATTCTTTGAGTAGGTCATAAATTTGTTTTTGGCCGTTGGCATCTATGCTTGAAGTCGGCTCGTCCAGTATGACAACCGAAGGGTGGGAACATAAAGCCCTTGCTATCATGACTCGTTGTCTCTGGCCGCCTGAAAGTGAACCGATTCTGTATTTGGCATACTCCTCCATCCCGACTTCCCTTAATGCTTGCATGGCACACATGGTTTCGCTTTTGCCATAACCAAAAATTGGGCGCTTGGCACCGTTATGCCCCATCAAGACCACCTCTATAGCGGTGACCGGGAAATCTGTATTGATATTTATATTTTGAGGTACATATCCTATAGTAATAGAGTTGTCAATAAAATCTATACTGCCTGATTGCGGTTTTAGAATACCAAGTATAAGTTTGAGCAGTGTTGATTTTCCGCCGCCATTTGGTCCAATGATGGCCATAAAATCATCTTTTTCTATTTGAAGATCGATATTTTCAAGCACTCTCTCTTCGTTGTATCCAAAAGAGAGATTTTTGATATTGATAAGGGCCATATTTTACCTAGAAGTGTTGATAGCTATCGCGCGAGCCAATCCGATGAGATTGGCTGACCAATCAGCAGCAAGCGGAGATGCTTTGATGACGCTTATGTTGAGTTGTGAAGCTATCAAGCGCGCGCTTTTATCGGAAAACTCAGGTTGGGTAAAAATAGCTTTGATATTTTGTTCTTTGGCTTCTTTGATAAGTTTGCCAAGAGCCGAAGGCTTTGGCTCTTTGCCTTCGACCTCAATAGGCACTTGTACGAGTCCATACGAAGAAGCGAAATATCCCCATGCGGGATGGAATACCATAAATTTAGAACCTTTTGGAGTGTTTTTAAGTATAGAGCGGATCTGATTATCTGTGGCTACTATTTTTTGGAGTAATTTACGATAATTTGTCTCATAATAAGCTTTATTAGAAGGATTAGCTTTGATAAGTGCTTGAAGAGTATTTGCAGCTATTATCTTTATATTAGAAGGAGATGTCCATACGTGCGGATCTTTGCCCTTTTCTTCGTCTTCGTGGTGATCGCCTCCATCATGCTCATCTTCGTCATGATGATGTGCAACCATATCAATTCTTTTTATTCCTCTAGAAGAATCTACTATTTTCATTCTCGGATTTTGAGCTTTAAATTTTGCCAGCCATGCATGTTCGAATTCTACACCGATGCTTAGATAAAGTTTGGCATGTGACAAGGCTATCATTTGAGCAGGTTTTGGCTCATACGAGTGTGGCGAAGCACCGGGCTTGACCATTAAAAGAACACCTATTTTATCTCCGCCAATAGCCTTAGTAATACTTTCTTGTGGTAATACGCTCACAGCTACCGTGGTTTTGCCAAATAAAAAAGAGCTCATCAAAAGCGGTAAAAAAAGTTTGAAAAATATACTCGGTTTCATTATTTTGTATCCTTATAAACAATAATTGCATTTTATCTAAAAAACATTTTTTTATCCATATTTTTACTATTATTTTGCAACTTAGTCGCAATTATAAAATTTTAAAAAACAATTTATAACTATTTGTTTTATTTTTATTTTATGTATATTTGCTATTATCGCCATTTAAAAAACAAAGGAAAATAATGACAACAATAGTAATAGAAAAAGAATGTAAATGTTTTAAAGAAAGTGATTTTGAAAATAATCAATCATTCCAATCCAAAGATGAAGCACTGCTTAGAGCTAAATATATGGTAGATTATATGAACGATGAATTTTGCGGCAAACACAGTTTCTCATTAAGCGAAGCCGGTGATACGCTTCATATATCTGTAAACATGAATGAAGTTAAGCCGAAAGGCGGCTGTTGCGGTGGCGGCCACTGCTCGTAAATTTTAGTTATTCTGAACTAATTTCAAGATCTGGTATAAGATAATAGTTATCTATTTGTCGCTATACCAGATACGATAAATTGCATCAGCCTTGTCGTCCGACACCAGAAGGGAGCCGTCTGGCATGTTCAAAATATCCACAGGTCTCCCCCATGATGTAATGCCATCGAGCCACCCTTGTGCAAAGACGCTGTATGATGGCGAATTATTTTTATCAAAACTGACAAGAGTTATACGGTAGCCAGCGGGCGGGATACGATTCCATGAGCCATGCTCAGCGATAAATATTTGGTTTATATAATTTTTCGGAAACTGCTTGCCTGTATAAAATCGCATACCCAAAGAAGCGACATGAGAGCCGAGTTCTTTTACAGGTTTAGTAAAATCAGTACAATTTTTTCCTTCGCCGAATTTGGGGTCGGCAAGATTATTGCCGTGGCAGTATGGAAATCCGAAATGCATCCCTTTTTTTGGAGCCATATTAAGCTCATCAGGAGGTATATTGTTTCCCATCCAGTCTCTGCCATTATCGGTAAAAAAGAGTGTATGTGTTTGGGGGTGCCAGTCGAATCCCACCGTGTTTCGCACTCCGCGTGCAAAAATCTCTAGCCCAGTACCATCGGGCCGCATCCGCATGATAGAGGCGTAGCGCGGATCGCTGGAATCACATATATTGCAAGGAGCACCCACGGGTATATATAGATATCCGTCAGGTCCAAAACGAATAAACTTCCAACCATGATGAGTCTCTTTTGGGAAAGTATCATTGACGACTACATGAGAGGGCGGGTTATTGAGCCGGCTTTCGATAGCGTCAAAGCGCAAAATACGGCCAATTTCAGCGACATAGAGTGCATTGTTGCGGAAAGCAACGCCATTTGGATTATTGAGTCCGCTAGCTATGACAAAACGCCGGTCGGCTCGGAAGTCGCCGTTGCTGTCTTGAAGTGCATATACTTTTCCATTGCTACGGGAACCGATAAAAATGGTGCCACGCTGTCCGATGGCAAGAGAACGTGCGCCTTTTATACCACTGGCATAGATGTCGATATGAAAACCAGGCGGCAGTTTGATAGTGTTTAGCTTATTTGAGAGCTTGTCTGCATGTAGAGGTGAGAAGAACATTGCAAGCAAAAAAGCAATATTCATTGTTTGCAATATTGACATTGCTAAGTACCGTATTTTTATATGCAAGATTATTTTACAGATCTTGGCCAAATAAGTCATTTAGGGCCTCTTTAATGGTTTTGAATTCAAACTTAAATCCAGCCTCACTAAGACGTTTTGGGGTGGCATACTGTCCGCTTGAAAGAGCCTCAGCTGCATCAGAACCAAAGCGCAGTTTCAAGAGAAATTTTGGGATTGTAAACCAAGTGGGGCGATGCAGAACTGCTCCAAGCGCTTTTGTCAAGCCGTAATTTGTAGTAGGGTTGGGTGCCATCAGGTTATATACCCCTTTGATCTCTGGATGTTCTATTGCAAAGAGGTAGCCGCGCATAAGATCATTTATGTGCACCCAGGTAAAATTTTGTTTACCATTGCCGATCGTGCCCCCAAGCCCTAGTTTGAAAGGCAATAACATCTCTTTTAGTATACCGCCACCGTGGCCTAGCACGATCCCGTAGCGGAAAATGACGGTTCTGATACCCAGTTTGGTGCTTTTGATTGCAGCTTTTTCCCAATCCTGCGCCAACCGTCCTAGAAAATCGTCAGCGTATTTGGCATGTTCTTCGTCGTGTTTGCCTATAGAAGAATAGATACCCACAGCAGATGTACAAATAAAGAGCTTTGGTTTTTGCTCCATATTTTCCATCGTTTTGACGATCTTTTTGGCCGTATCTACGCGACTTGAGTAAAGTACTTTTTTATATTTTTGGGTCCAGCGTTTGTTGATAGTTGCCCCCGCAGCATGTATCACAACATCAGCACCGGTAAGCTTTTTAGCAAAGGATGCATCATCGAGATCAAAGTCATGAGTGTGTATTGGAGATATTTCCCATCCTTTTTCTTTGAACATAGACGCAAGGTGTGAGCCAATAAAACCTCCTGCGCCGCTGACGGCAACTTTCATAACCACTCCTTTATTACGTATAAAGATGTTTTAATAACCTTAATCTGACAAATAATATTCCACCGTAGAAACTACTCTGATTTTTTTGATATGAGGATTGTTTTTGTCTCTGTCTTCTATGCTGAATTGCCCTTGCGAGGCTTGCTTTATCTTGCCTAAAGTGCTATTTGAATCAGATGCAAATTTCTGCGCTACATCTCTGGCTTTCATGGTAGCTTCTTCTATCATCGCAGGTTTTATATCATTTAATTTCGTAAAGAGATATTCAGTTTGTGTTTGATAATCTCCTCCGCTAAATACGATCCCCTTTTTGCCTAACTGGGATAATGAGCTCATTGTATCTCTGACACCGTTAATGTTTTGAGAATAGACTGTAACGGTTTGGCTTGCTAAGTATCTAAATTCAGGCCTTTCTTGACTGCTATATTGCTGAGCTAATTTATCCGTAAGAGAAGGTGTTCCAAATGAAATTTCTTTTTCATTTATCCCTTTATTCATAAGAAACCGTTTGATCTCTGCGGCATTGCCGTCTATTGCGCTATAAACCTCTTCGAGATTATTGCCGACTGTTGTAAACTGAATTGGCCATATGACTATATTTGCCACATGTTCTTTTTCTGATAGCCCCTTGACGGTAACTGTCCGTTCATACTCTTTAAATTTTATCGCAGAGCTGCCTATAAGGTAGCCAAGTGAACTCAAACCAAGAAGTATAAATACCCCTAAAACCAATGCACTTGTTTTGTTATTTTCCTGCATCAAACTCTCCTTTGAGATAATTTCTGTTTGCCGGACATATGTCAATCTATATTACTTATCAACTATATTAAAAGTATACAGAAAATATTAAACCATTGCAAGAAATTATGAATTATTTTTAGTTTTAATTATATTATAAGAAGCGAAGGATATGATGATTTTATGATACTTTATAAAAAGTATCAAAGAAAAAAATATCTTCCATTTTCTATACCTTTCTTTTTACAAAGAAGGGTAATCAAAGAAAATCGTCATCCGAACAATATCGTTTACGGTATATTTCATGCTAGCCGCTTTGAAATATTGCCTACTTATAATGATGCTCGGATGACATTATTTGTTGCCCTCATACCGAACTTGATTCGGTATCCAATTTTTTATGGATTCCAACTCAAAGCACGGAATGACTGTAAGCTCATTCCTATCATCAGGAAGGGATGCATGCAGAATCACAAAAAACAAATATACATTCTCACGTAAATGCCAAACTTAGACCAAATATTATGGTAATTACAACAATTGCAGTGCTTAGCCATAGCATATGTATCCGGTTGGTTTCTATACGCTTTATAAGCTGTGTATTCTGTTCGGCTAGTTCTTTGATAAGTTCAGAAGATGCGAGCATTTGAGTTTGCAGATCAGAGATTGAAGCTTCCAGTGAAGCTATCACTTCTGATTGTGGTATGCCATGCTTTTGTACATCGGATATATGAGAAGTTTTTTTGGTAACTGTTTTCCAGAGTTTTTTGGAGCCATCTACAACTTTTGGTGCATTTTTAATGACTTCCGACCATGGAACATTCGCGAGTACTGTGAGCCAAGCTGCTGCCATGATATACCTCCTGTGGGATTGATAACATCTAACTTTTGCTAGTATACAAAAAATACTTTGTTATTGCAAGAGCAGACTCTCGTCATACCGAACTTGATTCTGTATCCACTCTTTTATGGATTCCAACTCAAAGCACACAATGACTGTTTATATGGATACCTCTTTCGTTGTCGCGAATAAAGTGTGACGATCCATTCTTCTTTTTACTACTTTTTTAGAAAAAGTAGTGCAAAAATCGTCATTCTCATGAATCGCTCACCCATTTTTACAGAGCAAAAATTTGGGGAGCTTTCAATGTGCATTCTAATGACATTATTTATTTTAAGCTCATTCCCATTGTCAGGGTGGAAATGCATACTGAAGCCTAAAAGACAAATATCCATTACAATACAATGCATGAGAGTGAAAAAATACGATTATATCATTTAAAATAGCCATGATGTACAGGGGGGGCTACATCATGGCAAGGGGATTTGTCTAAATTAATATAAAAAGGAGTATAGTCCCCACGAAAACCGTGGAGACGGAAAGGACTTTAATATATATTAACAGCTGTTACCAAGACCAAGAAGCACCGGCACCTACAGCAGTTTCTCCGCTACCGCCTGTACCAACACTCACTTTCATGATACCATCGCTTTGAGCACCAAAGTGCCAGCTAGCACCAGCTGCGATAGCATTTTCACCGTTATAGTGGCCATAACCAAGTCCTACAGAAGCTTTTTTGCCCGCTTCTACTTGAGGGATATTTGCAATAGCAGTAGTAGCTGCTATGCCTTTGGACATGTCATTTTCTATATCATTTAATTGGTTTAGATTGACCGCGTCAGTACCAGCAGTTCCAGCTGCAACACCGTGGATTTGATTGCCATTCATATCGAGAGTGCTATAAAGATCACTACCTCCTTGAGCATTGCTATAAATTTCCATTAGCGGCACTGCACCACTGATGCCCATATCATTTACAACAAGTCCACCATACGATGCACCATCATTATTTACGTTAAGAACTATGTCATTATCAGCAGAGAGGGTTGCATCACTTCCACTTAAAGTGAGGTCAGCACCACCGCCTTGCACTGTAGTAGTTGAATCACTTAAGGCACTTCCCACTGTAACCACACTATTGTAGCCAAAAGCATCTGATGTGGCAGAGAATACGGTTTGATTAATGCTTGTAATGTCGCTGCCGCTTACGGTCAGTGTAGTGCCACCGGCATCACCATCAGCCAAGGTTAACACCGAAGAGTTTGTACCGCCGCTCATGATGGCAGCAGTGCCATCGACGCCAAAACCATGTAAGTCACCATCAGCATCCCAGTAACCGATACCGGCACCTGTACCGCTTTCTAAGCCTAGTGCGGCTGTATTAGGCGTACCATAAACGCCGCCTGTAGCAATGTAAGTGTTGGTATAAATATTTGTACCATCATCGCTATTTTCGTTAACTTCCATTAGGGTAATACCGGCTTTTTGCATTATGATACCACCATACCCTCCATCAAAGCTGTCAGAATTAAGGAATAGATCATCCTCTGCTTGCAATGTAACGTCATAGAAACTAGTATTTAAATTTAGACTGTTATATGGGTTATTATCACCGTAGATTGTTCCACCAACAGTTACATCGTCACTAACGAAAGTGCCACCAGTCGCAGTGACTGTTAATGTATCTGCTGTATTTACAGTAGTAAATGTACCGCCAACACCTGCATCTATATTTGTGGCAGCATACGCTCCGCTAGACATACCCAATACAGCTACTGCTGCCAAACTAAATTTTGTAAACGTTTTCATAATACTTTTCCTTATATTGTTTTGTTTCATTCTTGCAAATATTGCTCAAATGATATTATTTGTTCCATCTGCCACGGCAAATGCACCAACCAACAACTAACGATCCGGTAAATATGTATAATTACTTCTTATAAAGTTTAATTACACTTGATTGTAACACTATTAATACTTAAATGTCAAGATAAATGAAAGATTTTTTGAAAATTAATGAAAAAATTTTAATTTTATTATTTTATCTTTTTAATACAATAATTATATATTATCTTTATATAGTAACAAAATGGAAACTTTTAGGCTCGTTTCCACGGTATCCGCGGAGATACATATATAATTCAAATATACAATATACCTCCTGCGCGGAGCATATAGGCTAGGAAAACAGGATAGGTAACAAAAAAAATAAAGTAAATGAGAATTTTTTAGTTAATGAAAGATAGCAAAGAAAAAGATGACTTTTTTATACCTTTCTTTTTAGTAAAGAAAGGTAACCAAAGAAAATCGTCATCCTCACAAGATTGTTTACGGCATATTTCATGCTAACCGCTTTGAAATATTGCCTACTTACAATGATGCTCGGATGACATTATTGTGATATAGATTCCTGCCTAAGCAGGAATGACGCTGCTTGTCATCGCGAACAAAGTGTGGCGATCCACTCATTTTAATTGTTCAAGCAATAACTCCACAAACCCATCAAACTCCGGCAGCTCAAGCCTGCCTTCTCTTTGCTGTACTCCCCACATGGGTTCTGGGAAATGGCTGTCGAGCTCAAACCTTGCCATGATATGCCAATGCACATGAGGGACATAGTTGCCAAAAGATGCAATATTTATCTTTTTGGGATTATAGTATGCGATCATCTCTTTTTCAATGGTATCAAGAAGGTCAAATATCTCGCTTCTTACTTCTTTGGGTACTTCACTCATCTCACGGTACGGATGGAGGGTAAATATCTTTAGCCATGGAATTGAAGAAATTTCCACTAGTATCTCAAGGTTTTTGTTTTGCCAAATTGCGTTCATGCTCTAAGCCTTTTTATTTTTTTGGTACCCAGCCTAAATATCTGCGATGCTTTTGATCTTTTTTCGTTCAGCGGATAAATGATAATATCTGCATTTTGAAGTGCGAATTGGACATCTATCTCTTTACCGCTTAGGTTTGCTGATGTAGTGTAAGCCCATTGAAGTCTATCAAGCAGTAATAAATGATGTTCATCATTTATTACCCTAAATGATTCATCTTTTATGATAAATGTGGATTTTGTGGCTCTTCTGACCATTTTTTTGTGCATATCCGGCACTCTCGTCATCGATTTGAGAGTATCAAGTGAGTTTACGGCTTTTATAAACTTTTTGTCTTTGGGCCTTTGCTTGATATTATTTAATTTGTCGCTGTTTTGAGATACAAATCCAATGGTAGTATCGGTAGACGTTAGAAAAACTTTATCTTTGAGCATATTCATATATCTTTTTTATTTTCATTGCTTAAAAGCACTAAGCGAAATTCTCCAAAATTCATACCTAGGATCATTTTGATGGGCACGATCGATATCGCAACTCCTATAATGAAACCGACAATGATTGCAGTAGTTTTCATCGTCTCTTTTTCTGCTCCAAAAGCAGCCATAACAAAACCGATAATAAAACCTGCAATGCCGCCCATTATCATTGAAGCAATTATGGCAATGAGATTACGCCATACATAAGACCACCAAACCTTAATAGCTCTACTCCACGTTACTTCTAATTCCATTTTTAGCCCTTATTTATATATTCTAGTTTATATATTGTTTATTATAATACAGAAAAAAAGATAAAATTAAATAGTTAATGGCGATGAGTGAATAATAAACAATGGCGTCATCCCGAACTTGATCAGGAATCCGTCATCACTCTGCATCTTGCCCAAAAGCTCTTAAGCAAGATAATCTTGTATAGCTTTTGGCTCTAAAGTGTTGCCGCTTTTTTGGAGCTCAGCTATAGCAAGTGCTGTGGCGCGTGCTGCCGCTACTGTTGTAAAGTATGCTACATTGGCGCTTAGTACTGATTGGCGGATAATCTTGGCGTCATCTTTGCTTGATTTGTTATCACTGGTATTGATAGCAAGTGCAATCTCATCATTTTTGATCATATCATCTATGTTTGGCCTGCCTTCAGAAACTTTGAGTACTTTAGTTGATTTGATACCGGCATTTTGTAACGCATCATGAGTACCTGAAGTAGCGACTATCTCAAATCCTAGCTTGCAAAACATTTCACCTATCTCGCCGGCAAAACCTTTGTCATTTTCGGTCAGTGATAAGAACAGATTACCTTTCAAAGGCAAATTGTTTTTGCTGGCAAATTGGCTTTTTGCAAAGCTCATACCAAAATTATCGCTGATACCCATCACTTCACCGGTGGATTTCATCTCAGGCCCCAAGATAAGGTCTGAACCAGGAAGTTTATTGAATGGGAAAACAGCTTCTTTAACTGCTATATGGCCTTTAAGGTTTGGCTCCATGATGGCTTTGTCAAAGTTTACAACTTTGAAAGTATCATAATATGCCAATGCCTCTTTGAGGTCTCCTTGCATCATAACTCTTGTAGCTACTTTTGCTAGCGGCAATCCTGTGGCTTTACTCACAAACGGTACTGTACGTGAAGCTCTAGGATTTACCTCTATGAGATAGATTTCACCTTTGTGAATAGCAAATTGGATATTAAGAAGTCCGATCACTCCGATACCAAGTGCTATTTGGGCAGTTTGATTTTTGACATCTTCTTGAAGTTCGACAGAGATTGATACGGGAGGCAAGGAGCATGCACTATCTCCTGAGTGGATGCCGGCTTCTTCGATATGCTGCATAATAGCGCCAATATATACATCCTTGCCGTCACATATGGCATCTACATCAAGCTCTATGGCATTATCTAGGAATTTGTCTATAAGTACAGGCGCATCATGCGACACGCTTACTGCTTCATCCATATATTCTTTTAGCTCATTATCGCTGTATACTGTACGCATGCCTCTGCCGCCAAGTACGAAACTAGGGCGCACAAGTACTGGATACCCTATACGATTTGCAATGATGAGAGCATCGTCTTTTGTATATGCTGTGCCATTATCAGGTTGCTTAAGACCCAAATTTTCAATAAATGTAGAAAACTGCTCTCTGTCTTCGGCTAGATCAATTACTTTTGCGCTAGTACCTGCTATTTTGGCTCCTATTGCTGTAAGTTTTTTGGCTAGTTTTAGAGGAGTTTGTCCACCAAAATGGACTATTACGCCATCCGGGTTTTCTTTGGCTATGACATTTCTGACGTGTTCAAAATCGATAGGCTCAAAGTACAAGATGTCACTTGTATCATAATCTGTTGATACGGTCTCTGGATTACAATTGTACATGATAGAAGTCATTCCCATCTCTTCAAGAGCAAAAGAGGCATGTACACAACAGTAGTCAAACTCAATACCTTGGCCGATACGGTTTGGCCCGCCTCCAATTACGAGGACCTTTTTCTTGCTGTTCTCATTGTTTTCTTTGCCTTTGTCAATAGCCATTATATTAGTTGTCGAATACAGATATGGAGTAAGTGCTCTAAATTCTGCCGCGCAAGTGTCTACTTCATTATATTCCAAAACAACACTCAATTTTTCTCTGGCAGTATAAACATCATTTTCACTGATCTCTAATCCATCTTTTTGGTTTATCAAAGATGCGATCATTGCATCACTAAAGCCTTCGCTTTTTATAAGACGCATAAGAGAGGCATTACTTAGATAAGATATATCAATATTTTTTTCACTGATAACTAATTCTTCTATTTGATACAAGAACCATCTGTCGATGTTAGAGAGTTCATATATCTTTTCTACATCAAGTCCTCTGCGAAAACCTTCTGCAACGTATAATATGCGTTTTTCATTTGGCCGTCTGATCTCTCTAAGAAGTGTCTCTTCATCGCATTTGATACTATCAAAACCGGTAAGTCCGGTCTCTAAAGAACAAAGAGCTTTTTGAAAAGATTCTTTAAATGTGCAGCCTATACTCATTACTTCACCTACGCTTTTCATGGCTGTTGTCAGTGTGGAGTTTGCGTGAGGGAATTTCTCAAATGTAAATCTAGGTATTTTAGTAACAATATAGTCTATTACAGGCTCAAAACTAGCCGGAGTTCCTGTAATGTCATTTGTAATTTCATCAAGAGTAAAACCAACAGCCAAAAGTGTCGCAACTTTTGCTATAGGGTAGCCTGTAGCTTTACTTGCAAGAGCAGATGAGCGGCTTACCCTTGGGTTCATTTCAATGACTATCATACGTCCTGTTTTTGGATCAATAGAGAATTGTACGTTTGACCCGCCGGTATCTACGCCGATCTCTCTTAGTATTTTAAAACTAGCATCACGCATATGTTGATACTCTTTGTCTGTAAGAGTAAGTGCTGGGGCTATTGTGATACTGTCTCCTGTATGTACACCCATAGGGTCCAGGTTTTCTATGGAACAAATTATGATGCAGTTATCCGCACTGTCTCTGATAACTTCCATTTCATACTCTTTCCAGCCCAAAAGAGATTCTTCTATGAGGATCTCATTAATAGGGCTTGCCTCTAGTCCACCTTTAACAATCTCTTTGTATTCATCCATATTGTATGCTACGCCTGAACCGCCTCCGGCTAGCGTATAAGATGCTCTTACAATAAGTGGGAAACCTATCTCTTTAGCTGCTTCAATGGCTTCATCTAGATTGTAAGCATATCTTGAGATAGCGATATCCATTCCTATTTTGATCATTGCTTCTTTAAAGGCTTGTCTGTCTTCACCTTTTTTGATAGCTTCAGGGTTGGCACCCAAAAATGTAATGCCTTCAAGCATCCCGCGCTCATGCATGCTCATAGCTACATTGAGTGCAGTTTGCCCTCCCATAGTCGGCAGTACTGCATCAACATTTTCTTTTTTGATTATCTGGGCAATGACATCTTCTGTAATAGGCTCTATGTATGTTCGATCCGCAAATTCAGGATCTGTCATAATGGTGGCCGGGTTTGAGTTGATAAGCACAACCCTATATCCGAGTTCTTTGAGTGTTTTGGCAGCTTGTGTGCCAGAATAGTCGAATTCACAGGCTTGACCAATAACAATTGGACCTGATCCTATCAGTAAAATAGTTTTAATATCGTTGCGTTTTGGCATGAAGTATGACCCTTAGGTTTTTAGTATTAAATTATACCAAATTACCTCTTAAACTCTCAAAAGAGAGCTTAGGTTAAAATGCATCTAAAGTAGACTTTTGATCATCTTCTGCAGCAGGTGCTTGCGTATTTGGTGTAGATTCTTGTTGTGTGTTTTGCCCAGAAGAATTTTGTTTGCGTGTTTTTGGTCTTACTGAGTCTATCTGCGTATCTCTTGGTTCCGGGGTTATGGTGTCTTCTCTGGTTTGATCCATTTCAACCAACGGTGTACTGGATAACGTAGACGGTGTCATCGGCAATGTGGCATTGAAATCTTGCACCGGTTGCGGTGTTGTTTGCGCAGGTGTATCCATAGGGATTTGTGCATAATTTATTTTGTCCGCATTGAACATTGTCGGTTTTGCATGTGTTATCATAAAAAATGCTTTAGGATGATAAACATCATTGTATGTGTTGACATATGCTACTTTGTAGCTGCCTTGCAGTTCTACTTTTTTGACCACTCCAACCGGTATATTGGCAAAAAATATACCATCAAGTCCGCTTGTAAATACTTTATCACCTTCTTTGATATCAAACCATTTTGGTATAAATTGTATAGTGGTCAATCTATTTCCGCCGCCTATTGCTACACCAGGAGCCATTTGTTTCCCGACATATACAGAGTAGCGGCATTTTTCATCTGAGGTCAGATAACCGCGCAATTGATTATTTTCTATTCTAGCTACGCCGCCTACTACATTATCTTGAATCAATCCGTAAATTCTATCGTTTGATATGTTTTTTGGTTTTGTTAGTACGATTTGCGAAAAATTATTGAATTTAACATAAGATACTGTTTGTACCAGATCAACACCTTCTTGTTTTGGTAATTTTTTTAGTGACGGGAAAACAGCTCGAAGCGTTTTGGCTTGTTCGATGTAGTTTTTTTGTTCAAGAAGTTTTTTTTGCAATTCTTGATTTTTGTCTTTTAGTTCTTCGATATGATTTTTTTGATTAATGTAAATTTCTCTTGCTTCTCCTATAGAGTCAAGAATATTTTGATATGAATGTTTAATTGGTATTAATGCATCCATGAGATTGGAAGCAATTTTATTGTTTTTACTATGAGTAATTAGCGCCGCTAAAATAATTAGCAGCACAATAATAGTAATAATTCTAGTTTTCATATGCTACATGTTGCAATGAATCAAGTTGTTCCAAGGCTCTGCCCGTACCTCTGGTGACAGCAAATAACGGATCTTCGGCTACAAAAACTGGCAGTTTTATAATATCTGATAGATATTTATCTAAACCTCTTATTAATGCACCACCGCCTGTAAGAACTATACCGTTTTCTACAATATCACCTGCAAGTTCAGGCGGAGTCTCTTCAAGAACAGATTTGAGTGCCTCTACGATCTCTGTAATAGTATCGCTCATTGCAGCTCTCATATGTTCGCTTGTTACTTCAATAGATACCAAGCTGCCTTCTACCTGATCTCGTCCATAAACTACTGCTGTTAATTCTTGCTCTAACGGTACAGCAGTTCCGATACGAATTTTTAGATCTTCTGCTACTCTTTCACCTATGAGGAGATTGTAGTTTTTCTTTATGTAGTCCATAATGATCTGATCTATCTTATCTCCAGCTACTCTGATAGATTTGCAAAGTACCAGTCCTCCCATTGAGATCACGCCGATCTCTGTTGTGCCGCCGCCAATATCAACTACAAGATTACCGCGAGGTTCTTTGACTGACAGATCAGCTCCAATGGCAGCTGCCATCGGCTCTTCTATAAGATAAACAGCTCTTGCGCCAGCGTTAAGTGCAGACTCTTTTACAGCTTTTCTCTCAACCTGTGTTATGCCGTAAGGCACACAGATCATAACTCTTGGGCTAAAAAATCTTTTGCGTTTGTGCGCTTTTTCTATAAAGTGGCGGATCATCATTTCTGTCACATGGAAATCAGCGATAACTCCATCACGCATTGGCCTAATTGCCTTGATATGAGCCGGAGTTTTACCTGCCATCTCTTTTGCTGCATGGCCAACTGCTAGAATTCTTTCTTTTCCGGCATGATCATATTGCACAGTTACGATAGATGGTTCATTTATAACAATACCTTCGCCTTTTACAAGCACCAAAGTATTAGCTGTGCCTAGGTCTATAGCCAAATCATTAGAGAACATACCCATAAATTTTTTAAACATTTTAAATATCCTTTTTAGTTAAATTTAAGCACTTTGCTTGTGTTTGATATACAAAGGTTTTGACTCTTTGTTTACGGCATCTGGCGTTATGACTACTTCGTAGCCTTCAAGTTCCGGCAATTCATACATACTTTCCAATAATAGATCTTCTAGAATAGAGCGAAGTCCTCTAGCACCGGTTTTTCTATCAATTGCTTTTTGAGCAATAAGCTTTAGGGCTTCTTCTTCAAAAGTAAGTGTAACATTGTCAAGTTCAAAAAGTTGTTTATATTGTTTGACCAAAGCATTTTTAGGTTCCGTTAAAATACGTACCATATCTTCAACAGTTATTTTTTCTAAAGTAGCTAATACATGCAGTCTGCCGATCAGTTCCGGTATCATCCCATAACTTACCAGATCATCTGGTTCGACAAGATTCATTACATCATCTTTGTCCATTTGGCTTCGTTTTTCTTGTTCAAAGCCAAGTACATTTGCGCCTTGTCTTCTTCTGATCATTTCACCAAGACCGTCAAATGCACCGCCGCAAATAAATAGAATATTTGAAGTATCTATCTGTATAAAATCTTGGTTTGGATGTTTGCGTCCGCCTTTTGGCGGTATATTTACTATTGAACCTTCTATGATCTTTAGCAAAGCTTGTTGTACGCCTTCGCCTGAAACATCTCTAGTAATTGAGCGATTTTCACCCATGCGGGCGATTTTGTCTATCTCATCTATAAATACGATGCCTTGTTCGGTTCTAGCTACATCGCCATCTGCTGCTTGAAATAGTTTCACAAGGATATTTTCAACATCTTCGCCTACATATCCGGCTTCTGTGAGATTTGTGGCATCTGCAATAGCGATAGGAACATTCAAAAATCTAGCAATGCTCTGAGCTAGAAGTGTTTTTCCACTCCCGGTAGGCCCTATCAATAAAATATTTGATTTGGCGATTTGTGTATCATCGTCAAAATTTGTTTTTTTGAAAATTCTTTTATAGTGATTGTAGACAGCTACAGATAATGTTTTTTTGGCATTGTCTTGTCCAATTACATAATCATCCAAAAGTGCTTTCATTTGCTTTGGAGACAAAAGTTCTCCCGGCATTTCCGGCGGCAAAAATGATTCTTCTGTGTCCCCAAAAAGAATCTTATACGCAGAAATCACACAATTTGCACAAATATGTACATCTTGACCTGCTATTAGAGGATTTGTTTCTGTTTCATGCGCACCGCAAAAATTACAATATTTATTTGGCATTGGTGTTCCTTTCAAACGGGATGCCTCGCTTGGAGTTAATAATAAAATTGACTAAATTCTTTACTATTTCAGAAGAGGTAGATTCAAGTATTTGCTGTGCGGTATCTTGAAGCGGTTTGCCTTGTTCGAAAAGTTCTCTATATGCACTTTTGAGTTGGTCGATCTCTTCTCTGGATATATGTCTTCTGAGTCCTGTAAGGTTGAGTCCTCGTAAAATCGCGCGATTGCCTTCTGCTAGACAAAATGGCGGAATATCCTGCGATAGGGCACTTGCTCCAGCGATCATGGCATAATCGCCGATATGTACAAATTGATGTACGGGGGTCAGTCCTCCTATGACAACATTATTGCCAAGCTCAACATGACCTGCCAGTGTGGCGCCATTAGCCAGTATGCAATTATCTCCCATGATTACATCGTGTCCCAAATGCACATATCCCATGAGCAGATTATTGTTTCCAATTTTTGTGACACTGCCTCCGCCTACTGTGCCCGGATTGATCAGTGTGTATTCTCTAATGCGATTATAATCACCGATGATGAGTTCTACTCTCTCTCCGGCATATTTTAGATCTTGGGGGATGGAGCCTATAGTTGCATGAGAAAATATTTGATTATGCTTACCTATGGTGGTTATACCCTCTATGAGCGTATGTGTGCCCACACTAGTATTGTCTCCTATGGTTACATTTGAGCCAATATAGCTATAAGCTCCTATTGTAACATTGTCTCCAATTATTGCACCATCTTCTATGATAGCGGTTGGATGGATATTGCTCATTATTTGTCCACGATCATTGCTTTTAATTCTGCTTCGCTTACAAGAACATCATCAACATATGCTTTGCCTTCCAGTACCCATATGGCACCTTTGTGCTTGTTGACTGTCATGCGGTACTCTAGCTTGTCTCCAGGCTTGACAGGAGCTCTAAATTTGGCTCCGTCAATACTCATAAAGTATACCACTTTTTGTGCGGCTTCTTCTTCGCTCATCTCCATACTTTGAAAAGCCAATATACCACCTGTTTGCGCCATTCCTTCTAGTATCATGACCCCAGGATAGATAGGATGATCAGGAAAATGCCCTTGAAATACCGGTTCAGATATTGAGATGTTTTTGTATCCTACTACATACTCGTCTTTTTTTAGATCTGTGATTCGATCGACCAACAAAAATGGATAACGATGCGGTAGAATTTTTTGGATATCAGTAACACTTAGCACTTTTCAAACCTCTATTTGTAAATTGCATTATTTTATCTCAAATTTGCTAAAAAAATAGCGTTAATAGGATTATTATTTTTTTTGTAAGCTAATTGTCTTATGTTGTTTCGTGATATCATATTCCCATATTGGGAGCAGTATCCAAAGTGATCACAGCAAATCTTTTATCTAAATTCCAATACCTTTATTGCACTACGTATTATTGGTATTATAGCCATTTCAAATGTCTTATTAAGATTAAGCGGTTTCATTGTCATTTTGATTCCCATAGAGTAGGGATAGTATTTTTTGGTCTGTATATGAAGTTCATTTTGAAATAATTCATAAGATATAAGTTTAAAAGTATCATTATATTTTGCTTCATGGAGGCTCTGATATCCTATCTTGATATCCTCGCTATTAATCTTTTTCAAGCGCCGTATGATAACTTTTAATATCTCTGTTCGTCCTAATTTTTCACTCTGGTTGTAATATTTAAAATAGTGATCAAAGTAACTATAGTGATTGACTTCATCTTTATAAATATTATGAGACAAATGTTCCAAAATTGGCTCATCAAGGCTTTTGGCATATCCTTCCAACGTGCGATACATCGTAGAAGTTCCGGTCTCAACGATCATTCGCGCAAGCATTTCCAACGCTTTTGTCGGCTGAAATTCATTGATATTGCATAGTGGTTTATAAAGTTCTAGAAATTTCTTGTATGTTTTTTGCCAAGGGAATTGTGGCCAAACATGCTCAATATATGTTTTTAGTGCTTTTCCGTGCTGGACTTCCTCTTTTTGCCAACTATCGTTAAGCCATTGAATTGCTTCTGTATTATCTTTATAATATTCTGATAGATTTTTAGCATAAGTTTCTGATGTGATTTCAATAAAAGATGCAATCGTCAACAGGTGTAAAAGAAAATAGTTTTCTCTGATTTTTTCAACATCAATAGCATTATAATTAATATCTTTTTTATAATCCCATTTTGCCATTTTAATCCTGCCTTTTAAATGCTTTAGATAAAATAATTTTGTAAAAAACATTCCACGTATCAAAAAAAATCTATGATAAATATTTTATCATCTCGATTGTAAATCTGGCTTAAAATTACAAACTTTGAAAAAACTCTTTTGTGGGCACTTCAAATTCAAGTCTTGAAATTAATATAGTATCTCTCTTGTGTCTTTGTAAATTTTGCTATCGCAAACTATCTCAAATTTTCCACTTAATATCGAATCTATGATTATAATAGCACCGAGATTATATGGATTTGATACTATCTTTTGTCGAACTTTAACTTCTTCATCAAAAGATGGAGATTCAAAGATAAGCTCTTTGATGCTGGCGTAATTCGTGTTTGCCAGACGGTTATAATAATCTAGTGTGATGAAAATAATCTCATCCCTATCAAAATAGCCTATATCACCATCCCATGTGATCTTTCCTCTGGAATAGACTTTTTTGAGCGTAGAATAGGGCAAAAAATGAGATGGTACGACATTGTTTGCATGGGTGACATAACCTCTAAGCAATCTCCAATTTAGAAATCTTTCTTTCCTTATGGTATATGTTTTGTTTTGCTCTTCGAGTTCCCATCTTTTTTCATAAATTTGCAACCTATCCTCTATAGACTCAGGCTGGATCTGTTTGGATATCGGAGAAAACAGTTCATCTGTTAGCTTATCTTGATATTCTCTTTGTTTGGTAAGTCCAAATAGGCAGCCGCAATAATCTTGACGATATAGTTTGTCTTGTTTGGCTAATATGTTTTGCTCTTGCGTACCTTGTTTGCTTCTATAGTCGGGAGCCATAAATTCCAGCTCATAAAGTTTTGCTAATTCATCGCCTGAATTTTTGAGCTGAGTCAAGGATTTTTTGGGGCTAGTTAATAGTGTAGATGTAAATATTTTTTCTCCGAGTTCATGAGCTTTTTTGGCGGTGACCTCAAAACGATTATCAAAGCATACTGAGCATCTAGCACCTTTTTCGGGCTCATTTTCAAGTCCTCGCACCGCTTCTAGCCAACTGGCAGTATCATATTCGCCTTCTATTAATTCAATATCAAGCATATTGCAGCTTCGTTTGACATCAAGAAGCCTAAGCTGATATTCGCTATATGGATGGATATTTGGATCATAAAAGAAGCCAATTAGCTTCTCATTAGGAAACTGCGAGCGTAATTTCTGTAAGAAATAGTGGCTGTCAACCGCACAGCATATATGTACCAACATATTATTGCTCCATAATTATATTCGCGACTATTTTGGAGCTGCCATGGCCAAGATAATCTCTGAGCTCTTTGGCACTTTTGGCAAAAATATCCCTATCGGTTGCATAAAAAGCATCCAATAAATTTTGAACATTTGCATCTTCTTGCAATAACTCTTTGTGTAATAGTGTATTGTTGTATTTTTCT
>Ga0265295_1002582_pt1 | contig 28286 bp, 32 predicted proteins | sample Munlansysbiofilm_FD_192503 | JGI IMG/M metagenome (GOLD analysis project Ga0265295, IMG submission 192503) | Leachate microbial communities from a municipal landfill in Southern Ontario, Canada - Methane capture system biofilm | ecosystem: Engineered > Solid waste > Landfill > Unclassified ... | reverse complement strand
TTGTAAGTTGTGCCCCTTCTGGTTATTACAAGAAATAACTAAGGACCTGAAAATTTTACTCCCAGACATTGATTGTGAAACAGTTAACCTCGTTCCTTACTGTTTGTTTATAAGAAACAGCTTTTAGCTGTTAGCCATTAGCTTTTAGCTAACAGCTAATTGCTATCGTGTTTCATCGTTCGTTGTGTCCCAGGACATGGGGGTTAAGAGAGTGTGTCCCTTTTTTACAGACAAGGGATCAGATACGTGGCCTTCTGCCTAAGATCAAAGATACAACGAACAGGATTAAAAAGAGAACAAACAGTATCTTTGCAATTCCGATGGCAGTACCGGCAATACCTCCAAAACCCAGAACTCCGGCAATGATTGCAACGATTAAAAATAATATTGACCAGGAAAGCATAAGATTACTCCTTTTGTTTTATTCTTTTCCTTTGGTTCTGACATCTTCAACATAAGCCATTCCCTGACTATGGTTAGGTGTGTGAATCTGTACAATTGGGGGGGTTAATAAAAGGGGCTTTGTCCCAAGCAACACGTCGAACCTAAGTGATTTTAAATGATGGTTCAAATCGTTTTGGTTTGTCCATTCTTCTAGGATACAAAAGCTGTTTTTGTCTGTGATGTCACAAAATATGGCATAGCTGCTGCAACCTTTTTCTTTTTTTACCGGTTCGATCAATGAAAAAAGGGTTTGGAAAAGTTCCATTTGTTTTTCTGGATGCGCTGTTAGTGTTATTTTGACCAGAATCATTGAGATCATCCCATTAAATACTCCTTGTTTTATTCTACTTGTCCAAGATTTTTTTGATCTGGCCGAGTTTTTCCTGCACTTGTCCCTCAAATTTTTCAACTTTTCCTTCAGCTTCCAGATCGGGATTCCCTAGGGCCTTTCCAACAGTCGCTTTGATCTTGCCTTTTACCTTGTGCATCTTTCCTTCTGCTTTATCCCTTGTGCTTGATTTCATGGCAATTCTCCTGTTTTTTTCAAGAACCTACTTGACGACTATATCGTTTTTGACGGATTCAACCCCTTTTACTGTGCGTGCTAATTCCACAGCCCTGTCAGAGGCCATTTTAGAATCTACGAAACCGCTCAGTTGAACGACCCCCTTGAAGGATTCTACATTAATCTGAAGAACCTTGAGCATGGGGTCATTGAAAATTGCCGCCTTAACCTTGGAGGTAAGGACAGTATTATCAACATACTCTCCAGTACTTTCCTTTTTCCATGTCCCCCCACATCCAGCAACGAATGCAGCCAAAACTAGCCCTATAAGACAATGCCTTATTACTGTTGCTCTTTTCATAACTTTACTCCTTTATATGATCTTGTGTTGATAAATGCATTATTGGAATAACCGACAATGCAACGTTGTTGACTGACCGACTGAATTTTTTTTGCCCTGCATTTGCAGAGTCAAACCGGGTTTAGGATGTTTTTTAAAAAAAATCGCTCCCATGGTTTAACAGCTTATAATTGCCAGCATTCACAGGTCTCTATCCATACTTATTCAAGTTCTGTGCCAGATCTTTGATTCTTAACCAGAAATGCCTCATACCTTAGGGGCAGTAAGAACAATACTTTTTGTAACCTTTGCAAAACTTGATTGGGATTTCACAAGGTGAGGTTATATATGACCTATGGCTATATGGGACCTATGTTCAGAGCCCTGTCGTGATTCCAAAATACCGGAAGCGATATACGGCCAGTTGAGGAAAAGATCGCTTTTAGCGATTCACAATACAAACCTCCGGCTCTGCCGGAGGTTGTTGACTTTGCCTTGTATGTACAGAGTTAAATCGTAAAAAGCCCATCTGTTTCTCCGAATACATTTCTGCATGGATTGCAGACTTGAAGTATCATGTGTGCAGTGTTCTTATCTATCCTGACCTCTTTCTGGTCGTGCGGGTTATTTTTTATCCGACGAAAAAAGACTTGCAATCGCCTTTACAATTTCCCCCATTGAATTGGTATATTGTGTCAGGCGATTCACCGTTTCATTAATCGTCACAGCGGCATCTATTGTTTCCCGGGATATCATTTTAATTGACTCTCCAACCTCGTTGACACTTGTTTTTAAGTCGTTGCTGATTATCACGGAATTTTTTGAGATTTCATTGATATTTGGAATAATCTGATTGATATGATCTTTGTTTTTTTCAACCGTCTGTTTGATTTCCCCAAGCAACGCATTTATGTTTTTTAACGTCACCAGAATGTATCCGCCCACCATTAAAATCAAAACAAAGACAATAAAATCTCCCAGCTCACTCAGCGTAATGGATGTTTGCATGCAAGCTTTCCTTTTTTACTGTAAAGTAGTTATTTTTTACTGTTTGCGGATTTGCTATCCTCCTTTTCCTTCAAAGATTCTTTTACAGCATCAATGCCTTGTGCACCGGTTTCATGCAGTTTCGAGCCCGTTTCTTTAACTGAGTCAGCAATTTTTGTTTTTACCGCACCCATATTCTCTTTCATGCTTTTTGCTACCTTACCGGTTTCTTCCACAATCTGCTGCCGGGTTTCCTTACCGGCTTTTGGAGCGAACAAAATGCCAACTGCTACCCCTAGAACGGTTCCAATGCCTACCCCTATCGCCACATTCTTTGTCCTGGCACGCCCTAGAGCCTTTACCTGTGACTGTTTTATCTCACTTGCCTTTTTTACCAATTCATTTAAAATCATTACAGTTCCCCCGGCTTTGATAAGATTTTTCCACATGTTTTTCTCCTTTTTTATCTTGGTTGAGATGCGATCTATTCGTAAAATTTATAATTTAAATTAATGATGATATGATTTGCTCACACCAGTACCTCCACCCCATGTTCCCAACCATCATCAACGAGTACAAGTTCCTGACCCTCCTGAAAATGGCCACCGGTTGTTATTCTGGTTTGTTTTGTCCCCCTGCCTGCCGTCAGTACTCCCAGCCCCTTTCCAGGGCTTTGTATGCCACAGTCGTGTTCCCTCATCTGGGAGTAACTGAACAGCTCAGACCGCAGAGGTGTTTCGACCATGTGACCCCCCTGGATGACCCCTGGGGGGGGAGGTATAGAAAACAAATCTTAAACCAATGGTCACAACATGGTTGCCGTCGCTGCTGGTGTCTTCAATATCGTTGATGGTAAGCTCTCAAAGAACCATTCATAGCGATATAAAGCCACCACTGAGGAAAAGGGAACTGTCTCCCTGGGTCTGACCGGCATGGATGGTACCAGCTGCCAGCATTAAAATGGATAGACTGACCGCTGCAATAAAATTTTTCCTGATCATTTTTTTCTCTCTGTTCATAGTTTGATCGTTGACTAACTTAAATTGTGATGTCTGAGTGATCACCGTAATTATGAAACACTTTTGTTGTTCTGGTTCGTTTAAGGATTAATGAAACAAGCTTATATTCAAGTTCCGTGCCAGGTTTCTGAACTTTAGCCAGGGATACTCCATACATTATTATGAGCAGTATAAAACCGATCAGCACCCGGCACAAAAGGGATGGCTTCAACAACCTAAGCCCCTCCATGGACGCTGTTTGATTCTTCGTTGTGTCCGTAAGGACGTGTGGGTCATAAAAAATTTGATGATCCAGTGAAAGTAATCGTGGAAACAAACTTGAACTTTGTATCTGCAGGGTAGCGCAAGGATTGAAACAGGGTCTGGTTTCACCAAAGGGCCATATATTACCTTTCAGCCCTCCAGTTATAGAATCAGGGTCTGGTAATGTTTAATTTGCGCATACGGCCACGCAGGGTGCTGCGGTTAAGGCCGAGAATCTGGGCGGCGCTGTTGCTACCGCTGACTTTCCAATGGGTCTGCTTAAGAACACTTATAATATAGTCGCGTTCAATCGCCTCCAACGTTTTTAGATTTTTACCTAAATGTTTATAGGGTTTGTCAAGCTCATCAACCAGGTGAAGTTTTGAGCTGGAAGAGTTGATAACCGCCCGTTCAAGTACGTTCTCCAGTTCGCGGACATTGCCGGGCCAATGATAAGTTTTAATGGAGTTCATAACATTTATGGGAATATGATCAATGGCTTTTCCCAGTCGTCTGGATATCTTCTGGACATAAAAATCTACCAAAAGGGGTATGTCTGCTACTCTTTCGCGAAGCGGGGGCATGGTAATCGGGAACACATTCAATCGATACCAGAGATCACTTCTAAACCGTCCCTTTTCAACCTCTTCCTCAAGATTTCGATTTGTTGCCGTAATGATCCTGACGTTCACCTTGATGGTTTTTGAACTTCCCAGCCGTTCAAATTCACCATCCTGGAGAACACGAAGCAGTTTTGACTGTTGTTCCAGGGGAAGTTCGCCAATTTCATCCAAAAAAAGGGTTGCGCCATCGGCAACTTCAAATCTCCCCAGCTGTCGCCGATCAGAACCGGTAAAAGCCCCTTTTTCATGACCGAACAATTCATTTTCTATGAGATTGGCTGGTAATGCTGCGCAATTGACTTTTACCAGGGCTTTGTCTTTTCGTTTGCTGAAACCGTGAATGGCTCTGGCAATAAGTTCTTTACCGGTTCCGGTCTCCCCAAGAATCAAAACTGTTGTATTGCTCTGGGCTATCTGCTCAATCTTGTAAAGGACGTATTTGAGCATATCACTGCTGCCGATAATGTTCTCATGGTTGTGTTCCAGCTTGATTTCTTCTTTTAGGTATGCCCGTTCTGCTTCCAGCTGTTCTTTGAGTTCTTTTATTTCATCCAGGGCATTTTCTGCGGCAAGCTTTTTTTCTTCCGCCGTTTGTTTGGCCTTTGTGAGCTCGGCAGTCCTGTTTTCAACCAATTTTTCAAGATGATGTTTATAATGTTCCTGTTCGGTTATATCTTCTATAGCCAGCAGGATCAACTTGATATGATCCTTATAAATTTTTCTGACGTTGAGATGCATTATCTTCGGGCCGATGTGTTCAAAATCATGTTTCACTTCAAAATCGTTGAACATGGCATTTTCCGGAAGAATTTCTTCAAGCAGTTTTTTTAGTTTGGGGATTTTCCATTGCCCGTTACCAAGATCATATATCAAGACCCCTTCGGTGTTTTGAGGCTTAACGCTAAAGGTCCTGTAAAAAGAATCATTGGCCTTAACAACCTTTAACTCGGGATCAAGCAGTAAAAGCGGTTCACGGATGGAATCCATGAGTTTGGTAAAAATATTCAAAAACATTTTGGGCATGGGTTTATCCTTAGTTAGTACTGTCTTTTATGCTGTCGCCCATGTCCTTAATCTTATCGCCTGTTTTTTCAACTGCATCACCCATTTTATCACCCGCATTTTCAACTGCATTATCGATCTTCTTGCCCGCATTTTCAGCGGGACCGTTCTTTTCACAACCAATCAGTAAAAGTGCAAATACAACGGACATAAGCACAATCAGTTTTTTAAATTTCATGACTTTTCTCCTTTTTTTAATAAATATATCGTTCGCATATTTTCCTGTAGTGATAGCCATATATGGATAGGGCTAACGCTGTTGAAATGAGCTTTGGTTTTCTAATCAAGGTCCAGATGATGAGATACCAGAAATGAAAACGTTCTTTACCTAGAATGCCGAGCCTTACTCCAGAACGAAAAATGGATAAAAACCGTTGAAGGTTTAAAGGCTCAATTACCTCAGGTGCTTTGAGCTCCTTTAGCAGAGTCCTGACCCTTTGGTAGTAGTATTTAGGTGAATAAATCTGTTTCATGATCAATTGATATCCCCTGGACAGTTTTTCCATACCCATTTTAGGAATAATGTTCGTCGTACCGTTTACATTGTCGCCGGAAAACTGTTCAGATAGACGATTCTGACCCTTAAGCCGCTCAAAAAGTCGTGTTCCAGGAATGGCCTGGAGCATTCCAACCATTGCCGTCACAATCCCGCTTGTTTGAATAAAATCGATCTGGCTCTGAAAAATAGAGGCCTTATCATTGTCGAATCCAACAATGAAGCCGCCCATGACCTGCAGCCCGGATCGGTTGATTCTGGAGACGCTGTCCAGCAGGTCTCTGTTTGTATTCTGGTTCTTTTTGCATTCTTTTAAAGATACCTCATCCGGGGACTCAATTCCGATGAACACAGAATCAAAACCCGCCTTTACCATCATGCTGAGGAGCTCTTCGTCATCTGCCAGGTTGATGGAAGATTCCGTGAAAAAGGCGCATCCTTTTTTATCCTTTCGCCACTGGATCAAGCCAGGCAGCAGCTCTTCTTTTAAAAATCGTTTGTTGCCGATAAAATTATCGTCAACAAAAAAAATACTGCTACGCCAGCCCAGAGAATAAATATTATCCAGCTCAAGAATGATCTGAGCGGTTGTTTTTAACCGTGGCCTGTGGCCGAACAGGGTTGTTACATTACAAAAATCGCAGTTAAACGGGCATCCCCTGGAAAACTGTATACTCATGGATGCATAGCGCTTAGTTTTTAACAAATTCCACAACGGGAAGGGGGTTTGGGTAAGATCACAGAACCCTTCTGCCCTGTAGATCTTTTTTGGTTGATCATTTTCAAGATCCGACAAAAACCGTGGCAATGTAAGTTCGGCTTCATCAAGAACAAGATGATCAACGTCCTTGAAATCATCCGGCTCTGATGTAAAAAGCGGTCCGCCTGCAGCAATGGTTGCGTTCAATGATCTGCACCGGTCTATTACCTGGATAGTGGATGTACGTTGTACCGCCATTGCCCCGATAAAAACCAGGTCTGCCCATAAAATATCATCATCTTTCAAGCGGTCCACATTCATGTCCACAAGACGTTTGGACCATTCCCCGGGTAATAGAGCTGCCACAGTAAGAAGGCCCAATGGAGGGAATGCGGCTTTTTTCCCGATAAATGCAACGGCATGTGTGAAAGACCAGAAGGTTTCGGGGAACTTCGGATAGACCAGCAAAATATTCATTTTATTTTTTTCCTTATAAGTTTGACATTTTCGACAAAAGCCATTCCTTGCATTCCTTTAGATAATATCGCGTGACAGGTGCACCGCCGGAATACCCGACAATGGGACGTTGTTGACTAACCGAAGTTTTTCCTGTGGTATTGAAACAACAACTTTGCCTTGTCTTTACAAATTTAAATCGTAAAAGACCCATTCGTTTCTCTGGACGAACGTTTGATTGAGCGGCGACTTTGCGGTGCCAGGCAGGAAGTATCAGTTGCGGTGCCAGGTAGGAAGTATTATTTACGACCATTAACCATTATAGATATTATTTAACAGGGTGTCAACAAAAGATAAAACTACAAAAAACCCCATATAAAGCCTATTTAAAATAGGCTTTCGTCTATTGACGAAAGGAATGACTGAAGGTTTATTTTTTTGTTCTTCAAACCTATCTTTTTTCGAATGTTCTCCCTGTGACGGGATATGGTATGTGGGGAGCTGCTCAGGATTTCCGATATCTCCTTGTTGGATTTTCCATATCTCACAAGATCGGCAACATGAATTTCCATGGGTGTCAAACTTACCGTTGGATCAGATAGCTTTTTTACCGACTTCCGTGTGATCCTCTTCTCTTTTTTCCAACAGCACTTTCAGGGCGGTATTCATATCCTATAGTTCAGCCGTTATTCCTTTGATCTTATCTTCAAGGATGATATTCATTTCTTTTTGCCGACATTCGAGGTTTTTCCGGCCGGTCATATCCTTTGCCCAAAACCGTTTCATATGTCTATTGGTAAAAAGAATCTCATGGGATTTCATATCTGCAATATAGATGAATGATTCAATATTATTGAGCACGCTCTCCAATTGATGCCGACCGTATTTAAGAACGATGGTGCTGAGTTTGCGCTCGGTGATATCAATTATTGTCATACGGTACTCAAGGGGTTTGCCGGATTTGTCCGGGACAACCGAACTTTTCAGTTGAACATCAATGGGAGTGCCATCCTTTTTTTTCATGCGCAGTTCACACACCAGTTTTGTTTCTGATTTACACATTTTTTTCAGGTGGAGATAGTAAATATCCTGGTCTTTAAAAAGAACACAGCTGGAAAATGGTTGATGAATGAGGGCATTTTTTTCCATGAACAGCATTTGGGCGAGGGTCTGATTAGCGTTTAGGATTATTCCTTTTAAATTCAGGGATACATATCCCACCGGCGCAAGGTCATAAAGCTGTGAATATTCATCTTTAGATTCCACCAGCTCCTGCTGTGAGCGCCGGAGTTCAACGTTTTGCAGTTCCAGTTCAATCTGGAAGGTCTGCAGTTCGTTAGTTAATTGGAGCTGATCTTCAAACTTAACCGGCGATTTTATAAAATTTGGATTCGTCATTAATCCTTCAGCCTGACTGCGCAGTTGGTGAAATTTCTCCAGAGCTGATTTCTTTTGCCTAGGTGGCGTGGGTCATGGTGGCTGGATGCTGGATCAGGGTTTCACAGTTGCCAGGCTCACGGAAAGGGTGCGCATTGTTCATAACTTTTTCCCTTCCACGCCCCTTTGAATTCAAAACCAAGAATGCGGCTGAATTGTTTCATCAGTTCCCTGGCAAGCCGATGCCTGGAATGGATATATACTAAACACTCCTGGACAAAACTTGGCGGGGAATATCAACTTTCCCGTCAAGTTCCCATCCCCTTCAGCAAAAAGATATTAAAAAATCGAACAAACCCCAATTGCATAAAAGAAAAATCTGCATTCCTAACCTGGTGTGTGTGAATCCTTGCATTCTTTTCTTATATAAATTATGAAGGACGGAATTGTAACCCAGAGTGATAAAGAATTGTTGAATAGGGATGAACCAAAACAATGATGAGTGCAAAGTTAAAGATAATAATATCCATGATCGTTTTTGGAACACTTGCATTGTTTGTAAAAAACATCCCCCTGCCGCCGGAAGAGATTGCCCTGTTCCGAGCCCTGATTGCATCTGCCGCCATCATTTTGTATAAATCATTGACCGCTGAAAAACTCCATTTTGACCGGATAAAAAATGAGTTCCCCATACTTTTTCTATCCGGTGCTGCCATGGCATTCAACTGGATTTTTCTGTTCAAGGCCTATCTCCATACCTCGGTCTCCATTGCGACACTCAGTTACTATTTTGCACCTGTTATTGTAACAATAGCCTCTCCTATACTCTTTAAGGAGAAGTTAAGCAGTAAGCAGATCATCTGTTTTATTATGGCAAGTATCGGACTTGTGATGATCATCGGTGTCAGCGGTTCAAATCAATCCCCTGGCAGTTTTAAAGGAATTGCCTTTGGATTGGCAGCAGCAGCTTTATATGCCACGGTGATCTTGTTAAATAAGCATATCAAATCAGTCACCGGCATCGATAGGACACTGATCCAGTTTTTTGCAGCCATCATTATTCTATTACCCTATACTTACCTGACAGCAGGTATTCATATAACGAGCCTTGACCGGTGGGGGCTTTTTAACCTGTTGTTCCTAGGTATTGTTCATACTGGGATCATTTATTGCCTCTATTTCTCTTCGCTGAAAGATTTGACAGGGCAGGAAGCTGCAATCTTCAGCTATATTGATCCCCTTGTTGCCATCATCATTTCGGTTATGATTTTAAATGAATCCATGAGCCCTGTTCAGATTCTTGGCGGATTAATGATCCTGGGATTTACACTGTTCAATGAGCTTAATATGGTAGCATTTATCAACAGGAGAATAAAGAACGGGAACTGATGCAGCATTAGTTTTCACAAACCTGGTTAATTTTTTAGTAAATACAATTAGGATTGAAACTATGCAAAATACCATAGAAACAAAGTACCTTTCCAGAGAAGAAAAACTCAAAATGACCAGGCCCCCCTGTTACCTTTTTTGTCCATGCTGTTTTGCAATAAACCGTGTCATCTGACCCAGGACCATGGCCATGACTTTTTTGGGCAGAAAATAACCCGAGGCTGTTTTTGAAACTTCTGCCAGCAGTTCTTCAACTGTCTTTTGTTCATCCCGGGTTTTGTCATAGATTTGTTCAATCCATTGCCTCATGGTTTTGGCATCTTCCATGGATTGCTTCATGAATTCATGGCCGGAAGGCTGTATCAGGGCGCCATAGTGTTCAAAAAGATGAATGGCTACTTCGTATTCGGCCATTTTTTTCAGGCTCTCCTGGTAAAGATCAAAATTGGAGTTGGCCGCAGCAAACACCATATTTCCATAAAGGATGCCCGCAGAATCAGAGGCGGAAAGCACCTTTTCCCCAGGGATATAAATGGCCATGGAGCAGGAAGAGTGACCGGGCACATCAATGATTTCAAAGTCAAGATCTCCGCAACCCAGAACATCCCCCTGGGTGACGGTTTCATCAACTTGAATAGTTTTGATATCAAGGCTTTCGCGAAGATAGGCCAACTCATCCTTTTTGGGCAGCATCATAAGATTGAGTCCCACAATACTCGCCACCACATCCTCCCGTGCCAGGAGTTCCTCTGCCCGGACAGAGGCGGTTATCTCGATCCAGGGCCACTGCTTTTTTAAAAAAGGGGCAATGCCCACATGGTCAAAGTGGGAGTGATGGAGGACCAGTCGGCGGATTTTTTCAACCTCAATATCGGCGGCCTTGATCTGGGCTATCACATCGGGAAGAATATAGGTCATACCACCCCCGAGGATGGCATATTCATCCCTGCCATCCACCAGATAAACACAGGACTCATTCCGTCCCAGCAGGGTTATCCTATCGCTTACTTTTCCTGGCTCTTCAATTCTCATCGGTCTGACTCCCATGGTAGAAATTATGTTTTCTAAAAATAAAACAATCGTCACAGACATATTAAAAAATCATCTGGATAACAAGCAGAGAATTGATTTAGCGGAGATGAACATTGAATGAAAAGAATTTGGTGTCCAAGTCTGGCGTCCGGGAAACAAAAAAGGCTCAGCATTTCTGCCAAGCCCTTGATTTCTAAATGGTGATCCCACGGGGAATCGAACCCCGGTTTCCGGCGTGAGAGGCCAGCGTCCTAACCGCTAGACGATGGGACCATTTAAAAGCTTAAAAACAAACATCTTCTATAACAGTGACGGGTTTTTGTCAATCTTTATTTGATGGTTCCATTTTGTTTTTTTTGACGCCCTTGCGGAATCCAAACAAGAGGTAGATGAGCCAGCCTACAAAAGGGACAAGGGTGGTAACGCCCCAGATGGTCTTATTTCGGAGTGACCCAAAATCTTTTAATAGAACATCTATGAAGGCAAGCACTGTGAGTGCCCAGAAAACGGCGGCAGTACCGGCAACGACTGCAAATGTATCCATGGTATTTTTTTATCCTTTTAACCTGTCTGATATCTTTAAAAGCGTATCCACATAATAGTTGCTGTGGTTGTATTTGTATAGGATTTTGTGGGCCTGCTGCCGGGTGACCGAGGGTTCCCAGCCGTAGTGGTTCAGGTAGTTTGCAATGCTGTGGATGGCGTCGGCATGGCTGAACAGGTCCACCTTGCCGTCCTGGTCCCCGTCCCTGGCAAGGGTCATGGCGTTGCTTGGCATGAACTGGCAGATGCCCATGGCACCGGCATAGGAACCGGCTATGCCTGGGGCGTCCAGGGCCTCCTGTTTTGAAAATTTCAAAAAGGCTTTCAGTTCTTCATAGGCCCACTCGGATTTCTGGTCGGCCTTTTGCTCAAACTTATCCTTTGTAATGCGTCTTGAGTCGGAAATAGCGTTCCAGAGGTTTTCCCTCTCCTGTGTGTCGGCAATGGCGGCCATGGTGGAAAGGGTGTTAAGCACGGCCCGGTTCCCCACATAGGTGCCAAGTCTTGTTTCAACAAGGGCGATGGCGGTAATGATGGTCTTGTCCACGCCATAAATCTCCTGGGCCTTGTCAAGTATCTCCCCGTGTTTTTCCATGTAGGCCCTGGCATTTTTGATAGATTCTTCGGAAAGAAATTGGTCATAGTTAAGGCTTGACTCTGAATGGATGAAAAACAGGGAGACTCCCTTGGGGTCAAATGAGACCCTGGGGTCCTCAAATATCGTTTGAACGCTCTCTTTGGGAAACCCATCTGCAATAAGGCGCTGTATCAGGCTTTTAAATTCCGATTCTGGTGCTTTGTCCTGAGCTGCCGCTGGATGGGGCAGGTTTGAAAAAACAAAAAGGAACAGGATGACCAGCAAAGAAAAGGGGGCGTTGTGGGCTTTGATCGTGTGTGTTTTCATAAACGTATATTCTCCTTGGGTCAATTTTTATCTGTAGGTTTTATAACCTATTTCCCTGAGGATTGCATTAAAAAACATAGTGGGCCTCCTTTGCCGAGCTTGATACTGTAAAAACAAAGTGTTATAAGCGGGTTGAAATTTTGATGTTAGTAACAGCAGGATAAACCGGAGATTAAACAGGATCATACGGCTGTGAATAAAAAGGAAAAATCAATATTCAAGTGCCAGAGCTGCGGCTTTCAGAGTCCCCAGTGGATGGGTAAATGTCCCGATTGCGGGGGGTGGGATACCCTTATGGCCGAGCGTAAACGTTCGTTAAAGGCCCAGGGAGATAAACGGTTTTCCAACTATACGCGACCCGTGCCCATGGATGCGATCAAGTTTGAGGATGAGCCCCGGATTAAAACGGGTATAGGCGAGTTTGACCGGGTGCTTGGCGGCGGCATTGTTCCCGGAACCCTGGTGCTCATCGGTGGTGATCCGGGCATCGGAAAGTCTACCCTCATGCTCCAGGTCCTAGCAATGCTTTCCAATGCCGGAAAAAAGACCCTCTATGTCTCGGGGGAAGAGTCCATCCGTCAGCTCAAGATGAGGGGGAAAAGGCTTGCCTCAGAGACCATTTCCATGCTTGTTGCCGCAGAGACAGACCTTGACGACATTCTATCCATGGCCGAGCATGAGATGCCTGTCGCCATGGTGGTTGACTCCATCCAGACCGTGTACTCGCCTGAAATTGCATCAACCCCCGGCAGCGTAACCCAGATACGAGAGGCCTCCATGCGCCTTATGAGCATGGCTAAAAAGACCGGAATACCCCTGTTCCTTGTGGGACATGTGACCAAGGGCGGTGCCATCGCAGGCCCAAGGATAATGGAGCACATGGTGGATACTGTCCTCTACTTTGAGGGGGATCGAAGTCATGTGTTCAGGATATTGAGGGCGGTGAAAAACAGATTCGGGTCCACCAACGAGATTGGCGTCTTCGAGATGAAGGGCCGGGGTCTTGAAGAGGTGCCTAATCCTTCGGCCGTATTTCTATCGGAACGGCCGATCAATACCCCTGGATCCGTTGTTACGGCAAGCATGGAGGGAAGCAGGCCCATTCTTGTGGAAATTCAGGGGCTCGCCTCAAGCTCAAGCTTTGGCACGCCCCGGCGAACCGTTCTCGGTCTCGATCCCAACCGGGTTGCCCTTATTGCCGCAGTCATGGAGAAACGTCTTGGGATGAATCTTTCTGGGCTTGATATATTTATGAACGTTGCAGGCGGGGTAAAGGTGACAGAGCCTGCCGCAGATCTTGGAGTCGCCGTTGCCCTTGCCTCAAGTTTTCTGGACAGACCTGTTCCAGAGGGCACCACCGTGCTTGGTGAGGTGGGGCTGACCGGCGAGATTCGTGCCGTGAGTCATGTTGAGCAGAGAATTAAAGAGGTGGTAAAGATGGGCTTTACCCGCTGCCTTGTTCCGGCAAATTCCCTTAAGCAGATAAGCGGGATAGAGGGAATTCAGATTGAGGGAGTCAGCTCCCTGAAACAGATCATGGCACTTATCTTTTAGCGACAGGAGAGGTAAACAAATGAAGAAAAAAGGCCGGACAAAGGCGAACAAAAATAAATGGGCCGATCACTACACAAAAAAGGCCAGAAACGAGAACTATCCAGCCCGGTCAGTTTACAAGCTCATGGAGATCCAACAGCGGTTCCTGGTGATTAAAAAAAATGCCCGGGTGCTTGATCTTGGTTGTGCTCCAGGATCGTGGCTGATCTATGCTGCCGAAATAGCAGGGCCTTCCGGTGGGACCGTGGGTATCGATCTAAAGCCCCTGGATGTTGCCCTGCCAGTAAATGCCGTGGCTCATACCGGGGATATCTTTGAAATGGATCCAGCCCTTATTGAGGCCGTGGGTCGGGAGTATGATGTTGTTCTCAGCGATATGGCCCCTGCCACCACCGGCCGAAAGGATATCGATGCGATAAGGTCCTTTTCCCTTTGTGAGGCTGCCTTGAGGGTCGCCTGTGATCTTTTAGTGGAAGGCGGTAATTTCGTGTGCAAGATCTTCCAGGGTCCCGAGTTTAAAGATTTTGAAAATCAGGTTAAATCAAGATTTGACCAGTACAGAATTTTCAAGCCGGACAGTTGCAGAAAATCGAGCAAAGAGATATATATTATCGGGTTAGGTAAAAACAATTAGGAGGAATAATGTCAGGACATAGTAAATGGTCGACCATTAAGCATAAGAAAGGTGCCGCAGATGCCAAGCGGGGCAAAATCTTCACCAAGCTGATCAAGGAGATTACAGTTGCCGCAAGGATGGGTGGAGGGGATATAGACAGCAACCCGAGGCTGCGAACTGCAGTTGTGGCAGCCAAGGCCCAGAATATGCCCAAGGACAACCTTGAGCGGGCCATTAAAAAAGGAACCGGGGATCTTGAAGGAGTTAATTACGAGGAAATTCTTTACGAGGGTTATGGACCCGGCGGGGTCGCAGTTCTTGTGGAGTGTCTGACCGACAATAAGAACCGGACCATTGCCGATGTCCGCTATATATTCAGCAAGGCCGGGGGTAACATTGGAACGGATGGCTGCGTTGCCTGGATGTTTGATAAAAAGGGGCTGATCTCCATTGCAAAAGAAGATTCAGACGAGAATACCCTCATGGAGATAGCGCTTGAGGCCGGTGCCGAAGATGTGAAGGACGAGGGGGACTGTTTTGAGATCATCACTGATCCTGCTGACTTCGACATTGTGAAAGAGGCTGTTGAAGCGGCGGATATCAAGATTGAAATGGCTGAGGTGACCATGATTCCCCAGACCCAGACCAGCCTTGAGGGAAAAGAGGCAGAGCAGATGGTCAGATTCATGGAGGCCCTGGATGACTGTGACGATATCCAGAAGTTTTATACCAATGCGGATATTCCTGACGAAGTTTTTGATGCTATGTAGGTTGGGTAGTAGATAGTAGGTAGTAGGTAGTAGGGAGTAGGGAGTAGGGAGTAGGGAGTAGGGAGTAGGGAGTAGGGAGTAGGGAGTAGGGAGTAGGGAGTGTTTTGATGGGCCGAGGTGTAGGGGCTCCCCTTGCGGGTGCCCTTTGTATCGGCTACAATAAAACCAAATGCCCAGCTTCTGGATCGGAGCGAGTTTCTTATAACCCACATGTCCTTACGGACACAACGACGCATGAAATATAAGAGCTGTTATCCTCAGCCGGCCGTCGGGTCCATGAACAAAAGATCCGTTCCCTGGGGGACTGCAAATTCAAACAGGGACCTGTCAATGGTGTGGAAGTCTATATCCTTGAATTCAAGAATGGTGGTGTCCCCGTAGATGTTTGTGGTCTCCACCCGGTCAATGTCAAAGGTGGTTCGCAATACCCTGATACCAATGGTGCTTATCTCAGGGTTTTTTGTTTTAGGCACCAGGACAAGGAAGACAAAATCTCTCTCAACCCTGTCAAGGGTGATTTCGTAGCCAGCTCTGATGAGGGTGATGTCTGAGAGAAAAGCGCCGCCGCCGCCAGATTTGAAAAAAGAGACCGCATCCCCTTGAACCACCTGGTTCTCTTCTATCCTGTATATCCACAGGGTCGTACCGTTGGTGATGATCTCCTGCCTTTCCGGCTCCTGGTATTCCCATCGCATTTTACCGGGATGGCTGAACGAGGCCGTTCCATTTGCCGTTTCCGTGATGTCGATGGCAGCAAGGAGGGAGGTCTGAAAAAAATCTGCCGTGAAATCCTTGCCTGAGTACCTCTTTTCGATGCCTGCAAGAACAGTTTCGAGATTTGGGGCTGGGTTGCTGTCGGCCAGGGCGCTGCCGATGAAAAAAACCACCATGAAAATGGCAGCTGCCATGTGTAAAAAACCTTGGATCCAGGCATTATCCCGGCAGGATTGCTTATCTGATAAGTTTTGCAATGTCTTTTCTCCCGTCCTTTCCGTAAAGGCGTCGTAGCTTGGGTTTTTCAATCTTTCCTGTGGCATTTCTGGGGACATCCCCAAATATAATTTTTTTCAGCCGCTTGTACCTGGCAAGGCCTTCGCCAAATTCCACAATTTCTTTCTTGGTAAGCTCAACCCCGGGTTTTACGGCAAAAATGCCGGCCGGGACCTCGCCGAGGCGTTCGTCTGGAATGCCGATTACCGCAATGTCCTGGATCTTCTTGTGCTGCATGTAAAAATGTTCGATCTCAACGGGAAAGATGTTTTCGCCGCCGCAGATGATCACATCTTTTTTTCTGTCCACAAGCCAGATAAAGCCCCCATGGTCATACCGGGCAATGTCCCCCGTGTGGAGCCATCCGTTGATGATGGTTTTTGCCGTAGCTTCGGGGTTTTTGTAGTACTCTTTCATCACGCCCGGCCCCCTTACGATGAGCTCCCCGCTTTCCCCGCCCGGAAGTTTGTTGCCTGCGGCATCCACAATGGCGCACTCCCAGTCAAAGCCTGGGACACCGATGGCTCCGACCTTGTTCTGGTTTTCCAGGCCGAGGTGAACGCAACCAGGGCCTGTGGTTTCGGTCAGGCCGTAGTTGGTGTCGTAGTCGTGGTTGGGAAAGTATTGCTTCCACTCGTTGATCAGGCTTGGTGCCACGGGCTGGGCCCCGATGTGCATGAGTCTCCACTGGTCAAGGTTGTAATCGGAAAGGTCCAGTTTTCCACTTTCAATAGCGATGAGAATGTCATGGACCCAGGGAACCAGGAGCCATACGATGGTGGCAAGCTCTTCAGACACGGCTTCGAGAATCCATCTTGGTTTGACGCCCTTGAGAAGGACGCAGCTCCCCCCCACCATAAAGCTTCCCAGCCAGTGCATCTTGGCGCCCGTGTGGTACAGGGGTGGGATGCACAGAAAGGTGTCGTTGCGGGTCTGGCCGTGGTGGCGGTTCTCCACATAGCAGGCATGCTCAAGGTTTCGATGGGAAAGGAGCACTGCCTTTGGGGTGCCCGTGGTGCCGGATGTGAAGTATAGGGCTGCATCGTCTTCAATGGAAATCTGTACATCTGGAGGAGCATCGCCGTCATCATCTTCAATCTCATTTTTATCTTCTATTCCATTTTTGATGCCGATGAATTTTTCGTAATGCACAGCCCAGTCAGGGCACAGCTCCAAAGGACCCGTGAAGATCCAGAGTTTAACCGAGGTGTCAATAAAGACCTTGATTTGTTCTATTCTCTGGATGAACTCTTCGCCAAACACAAACACCTTTGCCTCGGCAACCTCGGTGCACAACCGGATTTTGTCCGATTCAAACCTGAAGTTCAGGGGGACGGCCCAGGCCCCGGTACTTAGAATGCCAAAGTAGATGGGCAGCCATTCAATGCAGTTGGTCATCAGCTGGATAACCCGGTCCCCCTTTTTGACGCCGTGTCGGACAAGGGCGTTGGCCATGCGGTTGGAAGCCCGGTAAAATTGTTTCCAGGTGATTTCCCGGCGCAGATCCTTATCTGGAACCCTTTCCACAAGGGCAATGTCGCTGGGGTACATGCGGCTGTTTCTTGCTAAAATTTCTGTTATTATCATTCCCGATTCCGATCCTTCCAATCAACTGCTTGCTTGCCTGTGTAATGTGTTTTAAACTGTTTGAATTACCCAGAATTAAAAATCCCACTGGGCAGTATACTGCACAGTGGGATCTTATTTCAAGTCTTCAAGTCTGTTTATTTCTTGTCGTCCTTGACCTCTTCAAAATCTGCGTCAACCACATCGTCATCCTGGGCGGCTCCCTGCTGCTCCTGACCAGGTGCTGCGCTATCCTGGGCTGCCTGCTGGTACATGGCTTCGGCAAGCTTGTGGGATGCCTGGGTCAGAGCTTCGCTCTTCTCCTTAATTGCATCTGTATCTGTTCCGTCCTTGACTTTTTTTAACTCCTCACAGGCTGCTTCAATCGATGTTTTGGTCGCTGCATCAACCTTGTCTCCATGCTCTTTCAGAGTCTTTTCCGTCTGGTGAAGCAGGGACTCGGCAGTGTTCTTTGCGTCCACAAGGGCGTGTTTCTTCCTGTCTTCGTCTGCATGGAGTTCTGCATCGTTGATCATACGTTTGATCTCCTCGTCGGAAAGCCCGCTTGCTGCGGTAATCCTGATGGACTGTTCCTTGCCCGTTGCCTTGTCTTTGGCCGCAACGTTGACTATGCCGTTTGCATCAATGTCAAAGGTGACCTCGATCTGGGGAACACCCCTTGGTGCCGGTGGAATGTCCGCAAGCTCGAACTGGCCAAGGGTCTTGTTGCCAGCTGCCATTTCCCGCTCTCCCTGGAGAACATGGATGGATACGGCAGGCTGGCTGTCTGCCGCAGTTGAAAAGACCTGGCTCTTCTTGGTCGGGATTGTGGTGTTCTTTTCGATCAGCTTGGTCATGACACCGCCAAGGGTTTCGATACCAAGGCTCAAGGGAGTCACGTCAAGGAGAAGCACGTCGTTGACATCTCCCTGGAGAACGCCCGCCTGGATGGCGGCACCCATGGCAACAACTTCGTCCGGATTAACGCCCTTGTGGGGTTTTTTGCCGAAGATCTTCTCCACCCGCTCCTGAACAGCCGGCATACGGGTCATGCCGCCAACGAGTACCACCTCGTTGATATCGCTTGAGGAAAGCTTCGCATCCTTGAGGGCCATTCTGCAGGGACCTTCGAGGTTATCAAGGAGATCGGCTACAAGGGATTCAAGTTTTGCCCGGCTGAGCTTCACGTCAAGGTGTTTGGGACCGCTGGCATCGGCGGTGATGAACGGAAGGTTGATATCGGTCTCGACCGCTGTAGAGAGCTCCATTTTTGCCTTTTCTGCGGCCTCTTTGAGACGCTGGAGGGCCATCTTGTCGCTTCTGATATCGATTCCCTGGCTTTTTTTAAACTCATCTGCAACGTAGTCGATGATTCTAAGGTCAAAATCCTCGCCGCCAAGGTGGGTGTCACCGTTGGTTGATTTCACCTCAAACACTCCATCCCCGATTTCCAGGACAGAAACGTCAAAGGTACCGCCGCCAAGGTCGAATACGGCTATTTTTTCTTCACCTTTTTTGTCAAGTCCGTAGGCAAGGGATGCGGCCGTAGGCTCGTTGATGATTCGCTTTACGTCGAGGCCTGCGATCCTTCCAGCGTCTTTGGTAGCCTGGCGCTGGCTGTCGTTAAAATATGCCGGTACTGTGATAACGGCCTCCTTGACCTCTTCGCCTAGGTAATCTTCTGCCGTCTTCTTGATGTTGGCCAATATAAAGGATGAGATTTCGGCCGGGCTGTGCTGTTTTCCCCTGAGGTTGATTCTGGTGTCGCCGTTGGACGCCTCCTCGATCAAAAAGGGAAGAACCTTTATATCTCCCTGGACCTGGGGTGAGTTGAATTTTCTTCCAACGAGGCGTTTTACGCCGAATACGGTGTTTTCAGGGTTTGTGATGGACTGGCGTTTTGCCGTCTGACCCACAAGCCTGTCCCCGCTCTCTGTTAAAGCCACGACAGAAGGGGTAGTCCTGTTTCCCTCTGAGTTTGTGATGATCTTTGGTTCGCCAGCCTCCATGACTGCTACGCATGAGTTTGTCGTTCCAAGGTCGATTCCGATTATTTTAGCCATTTTTTTCCCTCCGATGTCTATTATCTATTTTTTGTCTATTTCTTTTTTTGTCGTTGCCTTTGAAACCATAACCATGGACGGTCTGATGAGTCTGTCATGGAACATATAACCCTTCTGGAGTTCGGCAATCACTGTGTTTGCAGGATGATCATCCGTTTCCTGATGGGTCACGGCCTGGTGAAAGGCAGGATCAAAGCATTGACCCTCGGCCTCCACAGGTTTTACATTGAACATTCCTAAAATTCTAAGCATTTCCCGGTGGGTCATCTCTATTCCTTCGAGAAGGACCTTTACGTCAGCCTTGTCCTCCGCTGCGGAGCTTATGGCCCTTTCCATGTTGTCGATGACGGTGAGAAGCTGTTTTAACAGGGTCTCATTGGCGAATTTTTTAAATTCACTCAGCTCTTTGGACGATCGTTTTTTATAGTTCTCAAATTCTGCCGAAAGTCTTAAAACCCGGTCTTTTTCTATGGTAAGCTGGTCCTGGCACTCTTGAATCTCAGATTTTTCCTCTTTGCAGGAGGCGGTTCCCACGCTCTCATCGGCACGGTTTTCCTGTGCTTCGGGGCTACCTGCTTCAAGTCCCTGAGTGTCTGTTTTCATTAAAGGTTCGTCTTTGTCGGCCAATTCTATCTCCCGGTAAAGTATTTTTTAATGCATAAGTGCTTAATAATTTAAATAAAGCCATGATTAAATTTAGAGGAAAAATAAGACCGTTTGATCCCATGTCAAGAACAAATAAGTTGTAAAGGTCGGGGTATTTAAAAATTTGCAGGGGGGAAGGGGTGCAAAGAAACCCGGCTGACCGTGGGGCGTATGGAACACTTTCTGACCGGGATCGATCCGCGACACAGATGATATCACTTATCGCTGCTTCCTTCCGGATCTGACGAGGTTCATGACCTTCTGTTACGCAGCGACCGATCAGAGTGCCACCAAAGCACCTTCCACGGTACAGCCGGGAACTAAAATATATACCTCAATCTGGCACACTATTCAAGGAAAAATGTGCCAGAGGGGAAAATAGTAGTCAGTAGATAGAAATTCAATAAAATAAGCCGAGGCCAGTAGGGGAACCCCTACACTTTCGTCCAACTTGATGGCGAATGCCGGATTCGAAGGAGGTTGTGGCAAATGTCCAGCCGTTAGGCATTTGTTAGAATTGTGTTGACTGCCCAGCGGACATGGGTGAATGAGATTCGTTCCTGTTCAAGCCTTAGATTTGGGACGTAGACATGATGGCTGTTAATCCTGTCCACGAAACGGGCCTCGTTGCCGCTTGATGGGAAAAATACCTTGACCATATTGGTTATCTCTTCCACAGAGAGTATCAGGTGGGTTTTTCTCAACGTCCTTAGCGTGGAATAGTCAAATTCCATAGGAATAAGCCTGCGGTGCAGCCCAGTATGCCTGCGATTTCCCAGGCTGACGGGCTTTCATTGAGCAGTAAAAAGGCCAGAATGGCGGTGGTCACCGGAACAAAAGACATAAATAAGGAGACGGTAATAGTTCCCAGATGGTGTATGGCGTAGGCCACGCACGATAGGGCAACAATGTTTACGACAATTCCCTGGTAGCCTGCCTGTAAAAAGATCTCGCCCATTGGTACGTCAAAATTGGTTGATGGGAAAAAGAACCACATGGGGAAAAAAAGCAGCACATTTACTACTGGAATGATCACAATGACATCCTTCCAGGTAAAGCCCCACAGTCTGACTCCCACCATGTGGAACGTATACACGAGGGCTGCGCTTAAAAGCAGAAAAACACCGAAGATCTGGTCTGAAGAAAAAAAAGTTCCTCCAGTCATCACAATATTTGCCACGAAAATGATTCCAATCACACCATACCGAACGCCTGAAATGCGCTGTTTGAAAAAGATCCATGCGGCGGCGGCTCCGAACACGGGCAGCATTCCATTGACAATGACCCCGGCATGGGCCGCCCGGATCTCCATGAGACCGTAAAAAGAAAACATGGTATAGGGAAAACCCACACCAAGGCCGATCACCAGATACTGGTACACGGGAAATTTTTTCCATGAATAGCGGACGATGAACGGGGATACCAGGAAGAATGTAGTGGTGTACCTGAGAAGGGTAATATCAGCCGGGGTAAGCCGGGTATGAACCCCGTATCTTGAGATGGTTATCCAGCCCGACCAGATCAGCACCACCAGCATCCCTGCAACAATGGGGCGCAGGTTTTTAATTGCTTCTCTGCCCATGTGAATTTGCCTCCCAGCCCATTGCCTGCAAAAAAAGAATCCTCCGGTTGCGCTCCATGGCCCAAACAGATAGAGTGATTGTAGGTATAAAAAACCTATCATCACCCGAGTGAAATAAGTTATGACACAAGGTGTACTTCCATTCAAGCATGAAGATCTAATTTTGGACATCAGAGTCGGGGGTTCCGACTGTCGCCTCTAGGGTAAAATCAAAATGAGAATCGCTGAAAAAAAGGACCTCGCAAGGAGGAGACCATGCTGATAAAAAATCTATTCAGATACTGGACATATCAACTGTTTGCTCCAGAAAAGGTCTTAAAAGAAAAATATCAGGCCTTCAAGGTGTTACTGACCCATGACAAGGCCGCCCATGAACACCTGGCAGCCCTGGAGGATATTTATTACAACAATAGACGGTACGACTTTCAAGCAGTTGTAAAGACATACGAAAAATTTTCCGGGGCGGTTTCAGGCATGGTCGACGCTCTTTTAACCATGAACCCATCGAAAAACCGGGATTTGCAAGCCTATTTTAAAAAGTTTGATTTTTATGTGAGATTCATACTTGCCCCCCAGGAGTTGGATCTTTCTTCTCCATTCACCGTGGCATTTGACCGTGCCGCTTCATTTGGTGCGGCCGTTGTGGGGAATAAGGCATTTAACCTGTCCCATCTGGCAAAAGTACTTCATCTGCCAACCCCGGATGGGTTTGTCATCACTACCCGTTCATTTCATTATTTTCTCCAGTACAACGGCCTGCAAGCCCCCATCAATGAGAAACTTGCCATGGTGGATATCAGCGATGCCGGGTCTCTTGAAGAAACATCGGCTGAAATCGAAGCTTTGATTTTGAATGCTGCTCTGCCCTTTGAGATTGAACAGACCATTGCAGAAGCAATGGAAATTTTTCAGCAAAACCCGAGCAAAGATACCCCTGTGGCCCTCCGGAGCAGTGCCGCAAAAGAGGACGGCATTGTTACTTTTGCCGGACAATACCGCACATTGTTAAACGTTAAATCTGGCGATATCCTGGATAGCTATAAGAGGGTCATTGCCGGCAAGTATTCCCCAAGGGCACTTTATTACAGAATCAACCATGGCATATTGGACGATGAAACCCCCATGGCAGTTCTGGTCCTTGAAATGGTTGATGCCATGGCCGCAGGTGTCGTCTACACCCGGGATTTTGAAGCGCCGGATTCGGATAACCTGGTGATCCATTCGGTGCGGGGAGGGGGAGAAGCCCTTGTTGATGGGAAGGTGTCCCCGGATGTGTTCCGCATATCACGGGAAAATTCCGTCCTTGATGCTTATACAGCCAGGGGTGAGGCAGACATGGCTTCCCTTGATGAATCTTCGCTTCTCACCCTCGCCCATTGGGCCCTTTCCCTTGAAGCTCATTTTAAGTATCCCCAGGACATAGAATGGTGTCAGGATAGTGAAGGCCGTCTGTTTCTTCTTCAGTCAAGACCCCTGCACATGGGTTCCACCAAAATACAGGGGGACACAAATCAGGGCCAAAACCGAAATAAGAACCAGAATACCGTTCTGTGCTCCGGAGGGGAAAAGGTCAGTTCTGGATTTGCCTCAGGCCCTGTTTACAAGCTGGATGAAACATTCGGGTTGGAGGATATGCCCCGGGGGGCCGTACTGGTTGTCCGGAATGCCTCTCCCCGGTTTGTAACTGCCATTGATCGGATGGCCGCCGTGGTCGTGGCTTCAGGCAGCAGCGCCAGCCATTTTTCATCCGTTGCCAGGGAGTTTGGTGTGCCGGCCATTGTCAATGTTGAGCAGGGCTTTGAAAATCTCATCCATGGGCAGGGGGTCACTGTAGATGCGGATAATGGCATGGTGTATGAAGGGATCAGCCCGGAATTTTCAGCAGGGTCCCGGACGATCCCTTTGAGGCGTGAGATCCTTTTTAAGGAGAGTTCATTCATGGTGAAACTGGAACACGTGATTGGTTTTTCGGCAAAATTAAAACTCACCGATCCGGAATCAGACGATTTCGTTCCCCAAGGCTGTCGTTCCCTCCACGATATTGTCCGCTTTGCCCATGAAACAGCGATGAGGGAAATGTTTTTCATGGGTGACAGAAAGGGACGCCCCGCAAGGGGAGCAAAAAAACTCGTATCCTCCCTTCCCATGCTGTTTTATCTCCTGGATGTGGGAATGGGTATTAACGAGGATGCTGGAGAAGGCCAAACCCTCACGCCTGACGATATCGCAAGCCTTCCCATGAAGTGGGTTTTAGGGGGACTTTTAACTCCCGGGATACACTGGTCCGAGACCACTCATTTTGATTGGGAAACCCATGATCAAATTGTCCTGGCAGGGGGAATTGTCCGGGCGGATTCCCCCAGGTTCGGCAGCTATGCCGTTGTGTCAAAGGAGTATGCGAATATAAACTTTCGGTTTGGCTATCATTTTGTTATCCTAGACAGCCTGTGCACTGCCTTGCCAGAGGATAATTATATCCTGTTCAGATTTTCAGGCGGAGGGGCTGATCCCTGGGCAAGGATCCTCCGGGCCTCTTTTATCGGGGGCATCTTGACCCGATTGGGTTTTACAGTCATGGTTAAATCCGACCTTGTGGATGGGGAATTAAAATATGCAACCTTGCGGGAAATGGAAAAAACCCTTGAAATGGTAGGCCGCCTTCTTGGGGCAACCAAGCTCATGGATATGTACATTAAAGAGGAGCAGGACATCGGGCTGTTAATTGATGAGTTCATGGAGGGTCGGTATGATTTCAGGACCCAGAAATAGGAGGAAAAGATAGGATGCCGGAATACGAGTTAACATGGATCACAGACAGTATTGCCCTAGGATCTGCTCCTACCTCCTATGGGGCTCTGGATTTTATCAAGGCCCAGAAAATCAATGCTATTGTGAACCTTTGCGCAGAGTTCAGCGATCTCCATGAGCTTGAGCAGAACTATGGGTTTGAAGTCTATCATCTGCCCATCTGGGATGAGGATATCCCAGCAATGGACGAGATGGAAAAGGCCCTGGCATGGCTGGATGAGGCCATTTATCTGGGGAAAAAAGTGCTTGTCCACTGCCGCCACGGCATCGGCCGTACCGGAACCTTTATTACCTCCTATATGATCCGCAGGGGGCTTAACCTTAAGTCGGCAAAAAAGAAATTAAAGTGCTCCCGGGCCAACCCCACCAACTATTGCCAGTGGAAGCTCTTGAAACAGTATGGCAAGCGATCAGGCACCCTTAAAATCAGGGAGGCATCCCTGGAGATGAAAAAACGGGTGGATTTAAGCCGTTTTTTTTCAGATTACAGGGCCCTGGTTGAAAAAATGACCAGTGACATGGAACAGCAAATCTTACCCAACCAGATTCCCTGCGGTAAAGGAGTGCATACCTGTTGTAAGACCCGTTTTGAGCTTTCATTTATCGAGGTCGTTTATTTTTATTCGAAGACAAATCAGGAGTTTACTTCGGCCCAACGGGAAAGATTAATACAAAAGGCGGCGGCAGTATCGAAAAAAAAAGAGGGTCTGTGCCCGTTAAATAACGGTGCCGGATGCGAAATTTATGATGATAGGCCGGTACGATGCCGGTTTTATGGATCTACTCGGGTGCCCTCCCCGGGGGACTTAAAGATTTTGACTGAACTTTCCCGCACCATCTTTCTGGCCCTATCCGGGCAATTTTTGCCCGACCAGGGATTTAACTTCTCCGTGGCTGATACCATTTCAGGTAAATTTGTTCAGAAATATTTCCAGCACAGCAAGGATACTTTCTAAAGGTCAGAGGCTTTACAGGTTGAACAAAATATCCATCAAAAATCTTCCAGGCATACGCTGTTGAGAGCTTTGTAAACAGCTTTTTTTATGTTTTTCCCCCCATGGCTTATAGCTTATACTCCTTAGCCCTGCTCAAGCACCTGGGCTACCTTTTCTTCTATTTCGTCCTTGTCAATGGGTTTGACGCAATACTCAGAGGCTCCCAGTGTTATGCACTCCCGGGCTGTTTCAATTGTGGGATATCCCGTGAGCATTATCACTTTAAGACTTGAGTTTCTTTTTTTCATCTCTTCTAAAACTTCAACCCCGTTCATCTTTTTTAATTTAATATCCAGGATGGCAAGATCTACATGGTGGGATTCCATATATTTGATGGCATCTTCTTCGTCTGTGAAGGGGACAACGGTGTGTCCCTTTCGTTCAAGAATTCTTTTGATCAGCTCAACTGCATCAAGGACATCATCCAGCGCAAGAATTGTTGCCATCAGCTCTCCTCCTTTAACTTTCTTTCAGGTTCCTTAAGCCAGCGAATATCGTTCCCTGTGGGCGTTTCATGGGCTCTGATTCCAAATTGGGGCAAGATTGCAAAAAAATGATCAAAAATATCCGCCTGTATGTTTTCATACTCTACCCAGTTGGTTGTATTGGTAAAGGCATAGATCTCCATGGGGAGACCATCAGGACCCGGTGCCAGCTGACGAACCATCAAAGTCATCTGCTGATGAATGCGGGGATGGCTTTTGAGGTAAGCCACCATGTAGGCCCGCAGGGTTCCAATGTTGGTCAGTCTTCTATTGTTTACAGGCGATGAAGAGTTCTTGGCAAGGTCGTCATTGTAGCTTTCCAGCTCTTTGGCTTTCTCTGCCAGATATGGGGAGAGTAAAGTTATCCTGTTAAGCTCTTCTATTTGATTTTCATCCAGAAAACCTACGCTGCTGATTTCCAGATAAAGGCTGCGTTTTATACGGCGGCCCCCGGATTCAGACATTCCCCTCCAGTTCTTAAATGAGTCGGAGATGAGTGTATAGGCGGGGATGGTGGTGATGGTTTTATCCCAGTTGCGCACCTTGACAGTTGTGAGGCTGATGTCGATTACGTCGCCGTCGGCGTTGAACTTCGGCATCTCCAGCCAGTCTCCCACGGCAAGCATATCGTTTGCAGAAAGTTGAATTCCCGCCACAAAACCAAGAATAGGGTCTTTGAACACAAGCATCATCACGGCCGAAACAGCACCCAGACCACTCAGCAGTATCAGGGGGGATTTGCCCATGAGCATAGCTAAGACCACCAGGCCTATGAGGAATGACGACACAAGTTTAATTCCCTGCACCAGTCCTCTAAAGGGGAAGTGCCTCATTTTTGGATTGCGTCGGGATATCTCAAGAAGAGCATCGAGCAGTGAAAAAACTGTTAGGGTACCAAATATCAGGATACATATGCGAGTTATGGTGTTAACTAACGTCAGAAGGTCAGGGTGGCCGCTCAGCCAGAGGCCCGCCTGAATTTCAATGATGATCCCCTGGAATGTAAAGGCAAGCCGATTAAAAAGTTTGTTCTCAAACAACGCCTTTTGCCAGATCATACGGGAAGCCGTAACCCGACTTCCTGCCCATTTGATCACCAGGCGGTGCAGAACAAAGTGGAGCACCAGGGAAAAAAATATGATCCATATTAGAGCTATTGCGGTGAATATTAAGTCAGCATATTCTGGAATGTAGGTTTCGAGCCATTCCATTATAAATTTTTGAAAAAAATTTCTTGTCCTTTCCATTTCCTCTCTCGTCTTTAATTCTGTTGCGGGTAAAATCTGTTCCCGCCAGTCTCTATTGTCTTAGTTTTTAAAAGAATAATCTTATCGTCATGGCAATTATTGTCAAGGTAAATACCATATCAAATTCCATCATCCCAGCCGTTTCTTAATGTTGATTGCATCAAAGGAGCAACGGGGTTTTGTAAAAATATCGACAATAGAGCTCTTTGATTTTCCAGATTGGGCGTCTCTACTGCAGCCCAGGATATGAAATCCAAAGTAGAATTGCTGGAGGTTGTCAAAATGGGTTGACAAGATGGTATATCGTGAACCATTAATTGCTTAATGATAGAGAACAGACCTGGGGTGAGTCGTGAACAACTAGAGGCGTCGGGGATAGGGCAGGGTGTCATTAATTGAAAACCAGATGATGGGCCTGGTGGGAGGCTGTGTCTCACTCCTGTGTGATCTGTGCCATATTTGTACAATTGTTAATTTCCAAGTCCTTAACCTGCAAAGATGAAATAACCCACCACAATCAGGAGGATCACCAGGATTTCCAGGAAGGTGAACCTAATGAGCATCAGGCATATTTTTTGCTGGGAAGGGTTCATGGTGAGGACCATCCGGTTCATCACGGGGTGCCAGAACAGGGTGGACAGTGTGGTTTTAAGGTAAAGCCTCAGATATTCCCGGATTGCCCTGATTCACAGCAGAATGGGGTTTTCCGGATCCAGTTCCGTCGGGGACTGTACCCGGACATGGAGCCGTTTATCCTGTACTGTAAAGGTGATCCAGGTGTCAAATCCCTCAAGCAGGCTTATGTCCAGGAGCATGTTTCCCGGGCCGTCAAAACTCACCAGGCC
>Ga0265295_1002581_pt1 | contig 28301 bp, 19 predicted proteins | sample Munlansysbiofilm_FD_192503 | JGI IMG/M metagenome (GOLD analysis project Ga0265295, IMG submission 192503) | Leachate microbial communities from a municipal landfill in Southern Ontario, Canada - Methane capture system biofilm | ecosystem: Engineered > Solid waste > Landfill > Unclassified ... | reverse complement strand
TCAAGCGGCTTATTTACGCAGCCCAAGGTGGCTTTGTTTGTTACCAATGCCATGAAATTTGTTGACGTTATCGACATCAGCGGCACCCATGTGCGCTTCCTGACAGAGCAGCTGACCGCATATCTTGAGGACACCGACCAGTCCCCATCCAACTTCCGCCTCGGCGTAGTGCAGCACACAGTACACACGGTGCATACCTGTTATCTGGAACTCGCGGTGGTACATGACCCTGAGACTGTGACCAATGGCGATGTTGGGTACCCCTACACTTTGGCACAGATAGTCTTCGGGTCGGTTCCGGTCAAAGCAAAAGAAATTCAGTATAGCACCGAAGGGTACTACCCTATCCATGTTGTCATGAGCAGTCTGAATATTCAGTTCCTGGCCCAAGCTGACGGCAGCCTACAGTACACATACAACGCGATAATACATCCTCAAGAAAATAAACGCGCTACGCTATAGGGGGATAGCAATGTCAGTACCTGCATTTTTTGTTTACGACTACTACATGGCTGAAAAGCTCAAGCAGCTCCAGCGGGACGAGCCAGACACCTGGCGTACTGCGGAGATCGCTGATGTGGAACAGGCTTTTGCCCGCGCTGGTATGGCTGGGGTAGAAGGTGCCTATCAGCATTTCGTATCTGTAGGCGCTAAAGAAGGTATAGACCCCAACCCACTGTTTTGCGCCGAGGCTTACTACGTCTTTCGCGCTGCGAAGGAGGGTTGGCACCCGGTCGATGTGACCCCTATGCGCAAGGCGCAAGAGAAGCAGAGAATACTACGCGACTACGGTAGCGCGTGGGCCGAATACAGTGCTGCTGGTATGCTGGAGTACACGAATGCCAGTAACAACTTTCACACCAAGAGCTATATCACCGCCAAGCTTGAACAGCTCCGGCTGACTGACCCGGTAAACTGGGGCGTGAAGACCGAAGACGATCTGGTTAAGCACTTGCATAGCCTTGGGCTGAACCCTGTGCAACACTACTACCAGTACGGTGTCGCAGAAGGCATCCCGGTAACCGTCGTGCCGGAGAGCTGGCGCGTGTATCTGGAAGGCAACTTGGCATGGGAGAGCCGGGAATCACTGCTGCGCAACAAGGTTTTCCAGCTCACCGAATGGTCAGCCATCAATAACATCAATCTGCCAAAGTACATTGACGTTTTGCTTCAAGTAACCCCGGCGTGCATTGACGACGAGCGGGCAGGCTACGGCATCCAGTTTAACGATGGCCTGGTCGATCTCAAGACGGGTACCGTTACAGAGTTTCTGCTGCACCCGCGCGCCATGCAGATCGGCACCGTGCCGCTTAAATCCTTCACACGTACACAGTACAATACCATTCTCGACTTTTCATTCTTTGTAGAAGGGCGCTACGTTGGATTCTGGACATCCCTGTGTCGCGCGGCTTACCGCCCCCTGCTGTATGCCGAGCCATACTTCCCCAGAATAGAAGACATGGAGTATATGTTCGGTTCAGGCCCGGACGGCGACAGGACATTCTTTTACGCCCTGAACTGGGGTCAGGCTGAGATGTTCGACACAACCAAGAATCGGCTGATTGCGATCTATACCGATGGGTTCAAGAACTGCTACTGGTGCAAGCCGATGAAGATCACAGTCATGGACGACCCCCGCCTTATCCGCGTGGATGTGCGTGACCCTCTTCCGCAGATTGAACTACAGCGTATCGACCTTATCACAGAGTATATGTACTCCCACGCCAAGGTGGATGAAACGCCCATCTCGTTTATAACGAACACAATTATTGTGGCCGCGCTCGAAATACAGGAAGATATTGACTACACTTACGACCCCTGGCTTGAACTGCCTCCGGCGTACCCGGATATTATGGCCGAGGTTGGGCCTGGCGTTCCGGGCGAGGACATCACGGCACCTATTCTGGTGTCCACCACCCCCGGAAACGGCGCTACGAACGTAAACACGCTGACCACGATCATTCTGACATTCAGTGAGAATGTCCGAGCAGGCACAGGGGCATTTACTTTCTCCGGGCCGGATGGCTCGGAAACGTACTCCGCGACCAGCCCCTACGTCGTCTTCTCGGCCCGTAGCGTGGTCATTACCCTCCGCAACGAGCTTAAACCTCTGGCAGACTACGCGCTATACGGGGACGCGCTGTGCGTCAGCGACATCAGCGGCAACCTGTGGGCCGGGAACATAACCGACCCCATCAAGTTCCAGACAGCGCAGGAAAATATCATTGACGTGGAGCCACCAAAGCTGGTGAGTTCCGCGCCTGCAAACGGGGACACTGGCGTGTCTCCATACACGGACGTTGAGCTGATCTTTGACGAGAACGTGCTGGCTGGTAGCGGGTACATTGTGCTTTCAACTGACGACAACGACGGGGACGGCTACGCTGACCACTCGGTCACGCTTACAGCCGCCGAGGCGCGAATTACCGACAACACTGCCGCTCTTACACCGTCCGAGGCGCTGCATCGCAATACAGAATACTACATGACCATTACGGGAACAGCGTTTAAGGATAGCTGGGGCAACTTCTATGAGGGCATTTCGGACATCAGCACCATCCGGTTTAAGACAGGAAACCCGGCGCTGATCTGGTACGTGCCCGACATAGACCGGGGCAGGGCTTCCGAAGACTTCGCCCTTCTCCAGCAGACTTACGGTGCGCGGATGCGCTGGATTGAGTGGTGGCCAATGGACAACTGGTCGAACAACTGGAGTGAAGTCACCGAGGCTGCGGCTGACGGGCAGAGCAGAGATTTGTACGTCGGCGCGGGCATGGGTGGCTTCTACGCTGCGCGTCTGGCCGCCAGCAAGATCGGGCAAGCCTACCTTATAAACCCAGTTATAAATCCAGCCACGCAGCTTGCGCACACGACAGGTATTCATACCAACCACGACGGCACACAGTATAACCTCACGGCTTCCATACTTGGCACCTACGGTGAGGCTGCCGACCCTCGGCAGGGTAACATGCGTAACAGGTTCAACCTGTGCGTGGCCATTGGCGACGAAGTGATAGACTACGCCGTGGCAGAAAGCTACTATCCGAAATATCGTGAATATTGGGAAGAGCTTATATTTGGAGGCCGCTGGGTCACGGAGGGGTGGTCGAACATCCAGCGCAGGTTGCCCGGAAGTACGCACCTGGTCGCTGACCAGCTAAGTATAAATACCATAGTTGCGGACATTCGTTCGCTTGGATTTTAGGAGACAGGCATGGCCGAACTGAGCGAAAATGACGTACGCCAATGGGCAGCTTGGGAAAAAGCCGGGATGGTTGGGCACATCCGGTATCTCTACCGCTTTGAGATACCGGGACGGCAGCGCAACACCATTATCAGGTACTGCACTGGCTCGGACTCCGTCACATGGGGCGGCGAGGTGTACTCCCCCCACCCCTGCAAGCATGATTCGGTAAAGAGGGACGCTTCCGCTGACACCACGTCTGTCTCACTGGCGGCCACGAAGTTCTGGCTTACCGCTGTTTTTGAAGGGACGATCAAGCGCATGAACGTCACCGTGATGCGCTACAGGGTCGAGCTTGAGCGGGCAGTTACTCTTTTTACGGGTGTGGCCAATAAGTATAGCCTGAACAAGAACATCATGACCATAGAGTGCGGCTCGGCTTATGAGGCCGGGGAAGCAATGCTGACCGTCTACTACACACAGACGCACTGCAACCATGATCTGTACAGCCCGTACTGCGGTATGAACTTCGACGCTACCAAGCACGTTATCCCGGCTGGGCAATGGCGCAAGGTATCCAGTCGAACCATTGATCTCAAGGGTAATTTCTTTCTTGACCAGGTGTACTGGAAAGACTGCCTGGTTGTATACGATGTCGAAATAAACGACGAAGAGACAGAAGAACACATCCTGTTTGAGACGGATAACATGGCGCAGGCTATCGGCCGGAACTCCATCATGACCCGGTACGCCATTTCCGGGTTGGTTGACCCGTTCAAGACAGACCTCATTATCGCGCCGAACTGCTGCTTGCTGCTGGAGCGCTGCCGGGACGTTATGGGCAACCTTTCACGCGCTTGTGCTTGGCCAGACATGCCCCTGTTCAACCCCACCGCCACAGACCTGGCCAACAACCAGAACCGCGGTGGTCCGACAGGCCCGCCCGGACGTACCCCTTACCGATTCGGGAAGTATTAACCATGAAGATTACCTCACGGACTCTTGCGCCAGACGTGCAAAACTTCTTCGTCGGCTACGATTCCGGCTTTGCTGTACTGCGGCGCACCTGCCGTCATTGGCCGGGACTGCGCCACCTTATCCGGGCAAAGAACACCTTGCAGTACGACAACCTGCTAAAGATATACATGACTATCCTGCTTGACGACTCCGAACCGCAGGGCACTGAGGTGCCGTGGGCGATGTTTAACCGCCAGCTTTCTGCTGGACCTGTTACCTACCACGTTTGCGGCAGTGCTCCGCATGATGTTGTCTCCATGAAGGTGGGTGACAAGTTCCCTACAGATCAGTTGGGCCTGTTTCTGAGCAATCATAACCAAGGAAACGACTCTTTGATCGTAGCCAACGAGATACGTATTTTGCGCTGGTGCAATTCACGCGCAGTGCCTACACTGACAACGCATACGGAAGCCAGATCAAGCGGCACGTTCCTGTGCTACAAAAGGATGGATTAACATGGCAGCAGCAATTCCCCTGGTCGCAGGCGTGGCCGCAGCTGGTGGCTCGTACGCCGCAGGCGCTACAGCTCTTACAGCAATGAACATCGGTATGTCTGTTATGACCATTGCCACTCTTCTGATGGCTCCCCAGCGGTCGTACAAGGGCGCAAAAATCCCCGAAGTGTATTACAACCCTACCAGTACCATTGAGCCGTTGCCGCGTATCTACGGCACAACGCGCGTGAATACCGCAGTGGCTTGGTACGGCGGGTTTTATAGCCGTAAGACAAACAGCAACGACGCCGACAAGAAGACCTATTAGCAGGCAGTGAGATAACACTATGGAATATGTATCCATCGCCCTTATGGTTGTCGCTATGGTGATGACTGTAATCCAGAAAGGCAAAAACAAAGGCAAGTCTGGAGACATCGGCAAGCGTTACTGGGCAGATACACAGCAGGGTATGGCAACATACTCCCCCCGCACTGCCACACTGTGGGTAAACCGTATCTTCGACAGTTCGGAAAATGGTTGTATGCTGGCATCGCACATACCCTATGCTGGAGCTATAGGGCAAAAATGGTGGGTACACAGCATTGGTGAGACAAATATGGCAGCCACTGGTTTCAGCATGCCTTACATGCCTGACATCGCGTGGGACAGCCAGGATGCCCTCAACGCCCGCAGGAACTGTATACCGGATATGGCAAAGTCATGGGCAGGCAGTCAGTCGCCCGCCTATCCGTGCCATTTGCAGGGTGCCGCTATCTTATGCTGCAACCAGGTGTATCTGGGCCTGAATGGCGCGCAGTACCCTTCCTTCAACGCCATCCTGTCATCCATACCGGGTACGGTGTACTCGCTCATGAGTTCAGCGCCTGAGTTCAATAATATGGATTTCTGGGTACGCTGGCGGTACACCACGGACTGTGGCCAGACGATCAGTATTCACCCTGTGGCCATTATCGCTGACATTCTGCTCGACCAGAAAAAGCCGGAAGAGATAGACTGGGTGGCCTTCGCGCAAACCGGGCGCAAGCTGCACAAGGAATACCCCTATATGTGGTTTGCCATGCAGTTTGGCGAAACCACAATCAAGTCAGCCGTTGAGAGCGTTCTGGGCAAGGCCCGGTTGGCCATGCGTACCATGCCTGACGGGCGCCTTGGGCTGCGGGTAATCGGGGAGCTGCCGGAGGACGGCATACTCGGCCTTACCACTATTGACGCGCTAACGGAGCTGTCAGAGTTCACAATCTCCCGTTCCTCGGTGGACAACTCCGAAGTTATCAATATCGCCGCAGGCTCCTACGCCGCCGCGCGTGCAGACAGTGCAGTCACCACAGTGTACGACGTGTACTCTCAGGTCGTTCCCTACACCGAGATGGATGCTTTCGTCGCCTGGATGAAGGACAACCAGCAGGTGCTCATAGGGCGCAGTATCTACGAGGTTGTGCAGTTGTATCCTGGGTACAAGTCCGAATGGGACATCGCGCACGCAGCCAACGTGGTCGCAGCCATGAGCAAAAATGAATGGCACTTCAAGACGGCCGACATCTACGCCATTAACGCCGCGAATATCATCAGCACCGGAGTGCGGAAAAAAGAAACCTTTGACCTTGACTACTACAACTGGCCGGACGATGCGAGTGCAGCGCTACAAGACACGCTGTCCGAGCGAGAGAAGCCCTATATCATCGCCTCCCTCTCCAGCGGCATGCGCCTGTGGGACAAGACGGTGGGTGACTCTTTGCGCTTGGTTATCAAGGACGAACTGTCTGCCGTTACCATCGACAAGGTGTTTATTATCACTGACCTTGAGGTGTCCGGCTTCCCAGATGAAACCATAGACATGACCCTCAAGGAACACTCCAAGTGGTACGACGTATTTTCGGTGCCGCAGGGTGAGGTAGGCGGTGGCGACCCCACGAAGGCCGTGGTGTACCCGCCGAACTCGGCAGTGTTCAACGAGGAAACGAAGACGTACACCCTGTCTGACGGCACCCTGGTTAAGACGGACGGCGCTGTAACTGTTCCGGCAGGCTCAGTGTTCAACGACGAAGCAGATGTGTGGACTACACCGGGCGGGTATCGCTACTACGACGACGGCACGCTGCTTGATGCCTCCGGCCGTTACGTTGTCCTCCCGCCCAGGGGAGCAGAGCCGAACAGCTCCCCTGCACCGCAGGTACCGGAAGCGCCACACAGGCCCATCCCAGAAACCCTGTTCCAGATGCCTATGGTTGCGCAGATCACAAGCCCGTTCATTCGTGGCGGCATGCCAGTGTCTCACTTCTGTGTAGCTTGGGGGACATCCATCATGCTGGCCACGCAGCATTATCTGGTGGATAGCTGCTCTCCTGATGCCGCGCGCGAACCGGACAACCTTATTGCCACAGGCAGCAAGACGTGGCCGTTTAACTTTGTGCTGGACGAAGCTGTGCATCTGCCTGCTACCCCGGAAGGTATGGCCGAGGAACTGGAATTTAACGCCTCAATGTGGATTCCAGAGGCTGCGAACATTTCCGAATGCGCCAGGTTGTTCACCGAAAACACCACGGCGGTGGGTGGACTGGCTGGGCTGCTGTACGACACTGAGTATGACGGAGTCGGGTACTTCCTCGTATCCACGGCTTCGCAGAACGTGCCGTGGGGCACCGCGCTTATGATGCGCTATACCTACCGGGAAGTGTACACAACCGCTGACGGTGTGCATGTGCGCTTGCGCGGAATCTACTTCTGTGACCGTCAGTTGGCTGTTGATCTTCCCGCAGGCAGCGTCATTACCCTGCTGCCGCACGACAGCGACGCCCTTACTGTGGGTTCGTCGGCATACCCTGTGCCGGAAGGGTACGGCCTCATGTCACAGGCCATTGGTCACGGAACGCGCATACGCACAGTGCCAGCGGCCAACGGGTTTGAACTCCTATGGAGCCGTTGTTTCTGTGCCGAGTACCGGGCCGAACCGGAGCACAATATCCCTCCGGCCATAGACGTATGGGCCGCGAAGAAGGGCGAGCCGCTTACGGGCGACAGCACCGTGTTCATATCTGGCGCGGACGACGTGGTTAATATTTGGATTAACGCACATGACTTCCGCACCACGAACCCGAACCCACAGTTGATGAACACATCCACACCACGCGCTCCGGCAGGGCTGGACCCGACAGTGAGCGGCAAGGATACCCCGTGCATCAAGGATGTCGCTGACGCGCAGGCCGGGGTTAAGGGGTTGGTGAGCCATGTAACTATCTATCTCAACGATGTGCTTATTTCTACGCAACACTTGCTGGATAATCCCCTATATTTCATGTTTTCGTGTAAAAATTTGCAAATTACACCACAGTCGGGAGATAAAATTGACGTAAGGGTAACTGCCCGCTATGAGTATTACACAGACTTTCCAGACCTACCCTCGGTTTCGGGGGATATAACTGCGGAAGCTCCGCAGATAATCGTACTTTGAGGTAACCAATGCGGGACTACTACATGCGAGGAATATTCATGGGGGATGTCAGCGACATCCACACCATGCGGGAGAAGGGCGTAATAGGGCTTGATCTCAAACCCGACTTGTTACGCGGCTCTGTTATTATCTTCTGGAACGACAAACACACCGGGGCAGTATGGGTGCGCATAGTTGGAGGTGCGGTACTGTGTCGGCACACCTGCCATTGCGGAATGAGTCCAGAGGAAATGCGCATTGCAGCCTACAACGTGGCACACACACAGTATCAGGACTACGAAGTGCAGTACATTGAGGAACCGTTCTACTCCGTTGAAGAGTGCGGTAAGGCATATGACGGTGAACATCATGCCGCATAGCGCGAAAAAGATCGGATTCCAGTTCTTCTCTCAAGCGGAGACGCTGTGGCACATGCGCGGAGCCATGAACAACTCAGTATACGCTGCTGCTGGCGGTAATGTGGTTATGCTCAAGAGCAAGACAGCCCAGATTGGTGACGTTGTACGTCACTGCACCGGAAGAGCGGCTAACGTCGGCCGTAACGACCAAGGGCAGCATCTCTACGGCGTGGTCATAGATAGTAACACAGAGCAAGAAGAAGTTCTGGTTAAATTTCTGGGCGAAGTTTCCGTGCGCTGCTCCGGGCAAGCTGTCCCAGGTTACCTGGCCTGTGTCGGAACTGGTGGCATGGTGGACTGCGCACCGGAGAAAGACTGCACTACTCCGGCACGAATTATCGGCGTAGTAGCCTCCAAAGACTCAATGGGGCGTTGCCGGGTGGTACTCGGTCAAGGGCGCAAATGCGCGCGCTGCTCCCCATTCTCTGCCCGGTTTATGTCCGAGCAGCCCACTAACAACGTGTCGGCTATGGCTGCTGCCAGTGTCTCCCTGCCCAACGGGTATGTGCATGGCGTGTTTAAAAGCGGCATTGAGCGCGCCGAGGTGCGGCAGGACGGCAGCCTTTACGTCACGCCCCTGCCGGATATGTTCAAGAAGCCACCAATGGCCTACGCCAGCATAATCAGCGACGACGACCTACGGGTATGCGCTTTCGCTCAGAGCGTGGAGGAAATAGTGGTGTCCTTTTACCGGGGTATCACAAAAGTTTCCGCGTCAACCTTGGACAAAGTCGTAAACATTATACTGGTTGGGGAGGTGTAGCCTCATGTCTGAATTTATGCGCCTCCCGCCGTCAGGTATGGCCGTAGCAGGGGAAAACGACACCTTCCTCACCCAGCTCATGAACGACAACATGCGCAAAGCGGGCCAACAACTCCCCTGCTGCGCACGGTTCAAGTACACTGGCCTGCTGCGCGCCGGGTATCCTGCGCGTCTTGCTGGAGTCAATCCGGTAGTTGCCGGGGTCAATGGGCCATTCCTTGGTATCGTGACCATAGTGGATACACGGAAGGGCGAGGTAGTCCTCCAGATGTTCGGTTCAGCCGTCCTGATCGTGCAGGGCAGCGCCAAGGTAGGTGACTTCGTGGGCACCAGCTCCGACAACACGGCGGTGGTTACGCCTGTGGGCAGCCTTGGAAGCGATAACCACATAGGAATAATTACAGATATACTCCAAAGTTCCGGGGCAACCACAACTGCTCGTGTATTGCTGCACAGTTGGTGCGCGCATACAGGAAGGGTAGGGCTGGACGGTACAGTGCAGAGCGGCCCACTGTGCGCTGACCACAGGCCAGCCGGGATGTCAAAGCTCACCGCTGGGCGTGTGACAGTAAACAGCAGCTCGGCGTCTGGGTGGGGACTCCTGAATACACCGGGTACAGTGCTCTCCGACGAATCCGTGCGTTTCTCGTTCAAGCGCCCGGTGTACGCGCTTACTGTGCAGCCGTCAGACGGTATGTACAGCGTCAGTATTCATGCCGACAATCTTGGCTTTACACTGCGGCGTGTGGATGGCTCCCCGGTGCGTAATGTATTCCTAAATGTGTTTGGAACCACGGAGTAGCCTATGGGTACTGCTTATCAGACCGAAGTAACCAAGGACATCTTCGACCCGGCTGAAAAAGGTCGGTTTGCTTGGTCCGCGTACTTCTCCAATGTAGTTACAGCCGCGCAGGCGTCTACAGCTGCGCAGGCAGGCAGCGACAGGCTCACCGAAGCCAACATGCAGCAGGTCATGACTGTATCCGATACTGGCGCCGAAATTGTGGCCGGGGAAGATGCCCCGCTGCTGGCCATTAACGGCAGGGAGTACAACCCCGCAACTGACACTATCCGGTACATTGGGCGGTGGCTTGTAGGCTGCCACCCTGCGCCAGGCATTACTGGCTCCGGGTACGGCGTGGGTGTTTATCGCGGTTCTCTTGCACGTATCAACGAAGCAAAGCGCATGATCGCCATGTACAGCGCAGAAGGGGCAGTGTTCCCGTCTGCGCTTACTGCGCTCACCTACCGGGCCAAAGGCGTGCCGCAGGAAGTTATCCTTACGGAGCTTGTGGACGGCTTTGCGTCCAATGGCGTCGGTGTGACCATAGCCAACCTGGCTGATCTGCCAGACAGATGGCTCGGCGTGGTGTCCTGCGAGGTTGATGCTGCCGGGGAGCTGTGTACCGTGACCTTCTCCCGCCCATACGCGCACCCTCCAGTGGTTTGCCTCGGAGACGGGGACACAGCAGCTACCATCATAGACGTAACCAGCGAAACAGTTATTTTGCGCCTACACTCGCCCATTCTTGAACGTAGAGTTTTCAAATCAATCATCGCCATCGGGTTTATAGCCTAAAGGTAGTAAAATGAACGCAAATGTCAGAATCGCCGGAAGCCTGTTCTCCGAGTACCAGCACATCATGCTGACCGAGCAGGACAAACGAATCAGCCTGGTGCTGGACGGTCACTACCAGAGTCCGCTTCCGAATAACTCCTACTACGACACGCTTCTGGCGCCGAACATGCGCAACGAGGATGTGGCCATCCTTGGCGGCGGCGATATGACCTGCATCCCTGTACTGCACCGCAGAGGGATTGTGAACTGGCATATGTACGAGCTGGACCCGCAGGTCGTGGAGATGTGCCTGCCGTATATCCCGAATAAGCCCAAGGATGTCATGTCACACGTTACATTCGGTGACGCCATACCAAAGCTCCTTAATGGGGAGATAAGCGCTCCACACATCATTGTGGACCTTCTGGGTATGAACAGGCTGGATGTTCTGACAGGCTGCGACCCTGACGAGTTTATGGATGCGCTCTGCAAATCTGCTGGAGCGCTTATCACTGGGTATACCGCTGGATTTACTGTTGGCATCATGCTCAACGAACTGCTGCGATTCGAGTTCAACGCGCGCGGTTTCCCCTACTTCACCACCGTGTACAACGAGGTTGAAGAGTGCTTTTTCTATGCGTCAAAAGAGCCTGTTACTGTTCCTCCGCGTATCGCACCCATGCTTGTAGGGTACAAGGTGTATCCTAAGAATGGCGATATAATGGAGTTCTCGCTTAAAGAGAAGATACAAATAATCCGAGAGGCGTTCTGATATGTCTGAGAAATACGCTCCGATACTTCCTCCGCCATTGCCTGTACCTCCCCCGGAGCTGGGTGCTGCCGCTTCCACTGTGAACCCGTTCATGGTGGACGTAGGCACCGAGATAATTCCAGATGACTACGCGGCCATGCCTCCGGCCATTGCTACTGTTATGCGCGACACTGACCGGATGTCCCGGCGTATCGAAGATGCCTGCGACCTGGACGATGTAAAGAATGACGCCGTCAAGCTTTCCTCTCTGGGCCGCACATACCTCCATCTCCAGCGCACCAAACTGGCTGCTCTGGCCACGTTGGTCAAGACCAGTGAAAGCGTTGCAGCGCAGCAACTGATGCGTGCGCAAACAGTACAGGTGGAGCAACAAAACAACCTGACAGCCAGTGGGATAACACCCGACGTGCAAAAGTATCTGTGTGATGTCATTGCTCGGCGCGTCCAACCTGTAGTGGAGCAATCATGAGCGTTCTGACATCCGAGGACTTGCGCCTTGCCGCAATAGATATGCTACCTCCTTCGCTGTTAGCGGAGAAGGCGGCGCACGACTCCCAATTGTTTTTCTCACTGACAATGCCCGAGACGTTCTACAGACCGTTCAGCCCATTTCATATGTCACTCCTTAACCTGGTGCAGTACAACCAGCGTACCGGACGCCGCGAAGCACGCATCGGGCCTCGTGGCTGGGGCAAGAGTACTACCATTACCGAAGGCGGCTCGCTGTACGTTACCTGCCGTAACGAATACGTCCCTAAAGAATCTCAGTACAAGTTCATCCTTATCCTGTCTGAAACAGCCCCACAGGCCGAGGACCGTCTGAATACCATTAAGAACAATCTGGAGGGCAACCCTCAGATTGCCAAATACTACCCCGAAGCATTTGGGCGTGGCCGGGTATGGCGTACAGACAGAATCATGACCGCCAACGGCATTTGTATTGCCGCCACAGGCATGCAGTCCTCTATCCGTGGCATCAAGTTTGAAGATCGTCGGCCAGACCTCATTATCGGTGACGACGTGGACTCTCTGGACACAGCGTACAGCCCCACAGAGTCCGCCAAGCTCGAAGAACGCTTCACTCGTGACGTGCTTAAATGTGGTCATGACCTGACCGACGTGCTGGTGGTCGGCACCATCATATCCAAAAAGTGTTTGTGCTGGAAACTGATGCACGCTGACCACTTCGCCAAATGGAACGTGGAGCTGTACAAGGCACTCAAAGAGTTCCCCGTTGACATGGAACTGTGGGACAAGTTCGGCTCCATCCGCAACGACCGCCTCAAGCCTGCCGAGGAAAGAATACAGGAAGCCGAAAGGTTCTACATCCAGAACAAGCCCGCGATGGACGAGGGTGGCGCGTCCAACTGGGCAGATGTTTTCAGTGTTTACGACCTGATGTGCGAATACTACGACGATGGCCGCCGCAGCTTCCTGACGGAAAAGCAGAACGTCATTATTGAATCTGACGTGTCCTACTTTACTCCTGAAAAGTACCGCTATGTCAGCCCAGAAGAGCACAAGCGACTGCTGGCGTGCAAGCCCATCATGTACATGTACATCGACCCCACAGGTGGCGAAGCCAGTTCCAAGGCGCAATACTCTCAGCGCGGCCCAGACAAATACGCCGCAGCTCTGATAGGCAAGCTGGATGCTTCCACCTTTGTGCTGGCTGACTTCGACGCGCTGGCCTGCCGCCAATCTGAGCAGTTCGAGCGTATCGCCAAGTTCCTGTACAAGTGGCGCGTAACCCGTATGGCTGTCGAAGGAAACGCGGGCCAGATGCACTACATCACCGCTCTCCGTAACTTCCTTACCGAAAAGTTCGCAGATCAGGATTGGCGCATGCGGGCCGAGACAAAGCATCTGTTGGTGCCTCGCAGCGTTATGTCCTCGGTCAACAAGGAGGCCAGAATATCCGCGCTTGAGCCGCATCTGGAAAACCACACACTCATTCTGCCGGACACACTCATGGACAGCCGGAGTGTGTTTAGGGAGCTTAACGACGAGCTTGCTGACTGGCCCAATAGCGACTACGATGACGGCCTGGACGCACTGTCTGGCTGCTTCTTCTCGTGCTTCCGGTCCTTCCAGTTTTCAGCACTTTATAATGGGTAGAGGTGAGACATGGCGTCCGATTATCGTGTCAGTTTTCCGGTTGTAGGGGCTGTTCTGGACGCGGCTGGAAAGCCAGTCCTGAATCCCATCACAGAAACTGTTCCGGTACGTGACGGATACGCCAAGCTGTCGCAAGTCCCTTTTTACGACAGCAAAGTGTCCTCCAACGTGGTGATACCGGATATGACCGAGATAGCCACGGGCGCTCCCGCCTTTTCGCAGTACCGGGTTAATTACACCACCGGGCGCGTGTACTTCCACGAGTCAGCCAACACGACGGCCGTAAAAGCTACTTATCAAGGTAAGGGCACGCTTGTTGGCGCGGACGAGATAAACTGGCTCTGGGAGAACGTGAATAGGGCAGCCGAAAACCTGTTTTACGTGTCCCTCAACGACACGCCTACCATATTGCTGCCACGCGCGGTACAGGTTGCCGACCCGACAGGAACCAAAATAACGCAGATGTCCCCGGAGATTGGCCGCAGTCACAGCGAAACGGTCATCTTGCGCAATTTCCCCGGAACCTATCGTGTACAAGGCAGTATCTTTGACTGGATAACAGCCTGGAAGCTTATAGGCGCAGAGCTGCAAACCGAGACAACGGACATATCTTCCGGGTATGCTGACACTCTACAATTCTCGGATGGCAAGTATCGGGCTGTTGGCGCTGATGGTCACTTCTATAGCACCATGCCTGTGTTTATCCCAGGCACTAAGAAAATAGCTTCCGTGACCATTAAAGACCCTGTGGGTGACATAGGCGTGCTGGTAGCTGTTGGCGGTGTGTATCACCAGTACAAGGGTGGCGAATGGGTAAAAATTGGAACGCTTAACAGTATTCGCTCGCTACCTTTTTCAGAGTGGAACACTTTGGCTGACTATGCTGGGCTACCTCCTTCTGCGTTGGCCTTGTTCAACGACAACACCCTGAACTTCGCCGTCTACTGCCTGGCCGGAAGTTCTTTCGCTCCCTCCATAGTCCTGCGCTACGGCGCTGGCTTCGGCTACGAGAAAGCAGACTTCAATGCTGTATTCGACCGGGAGAATCAGGAGTGGGAAGTAACCATGCCCTCCGGGCAGGATTACGCACTGATTATCGGCAGCGGGAAAGACGACGTGTCCTGCACCTCGGAAGTTCTGGAGTTTGCGGATGTGCTGCCGGGTGAAACAGTTGCCGTAAAGGCGCCGATAAGAACAAACATAAATGTGCTGATAGGTGACGGGGAAGCAGTTTCCGAATCTACATTCCCAAACTCACCAGCGCATTCATGGGTCAAGTACACTCCTGAGTCTCCCGCGCCCGGACTATACACCCAAGATGTCGTAACCGCCTCCAGTCTGAATAGGGCCGAGATAGTCTCAGCGTTCGCGGGCACAGGCATAACGCATCTTTACTGCCCTATGTTGGCTCAAGACGAGAACATATCCCCCACGCCCCTGGAGGGCTTTGCAACTGGGGAAATGCGTCACGGCGTGGGGTGTACTGGCGCTGGCTACGTGTTTGGTGGCGCGCTCCGGTATGGTACAGACGTACTGCACTCCAGCGGTAATGGCACAACAACGCTGCCCGGTACATTCATGGCCATAGTAGACTGCCTGCCGACGCCCGCAAGCAAGCCCGTGTACCCTGCTCCACTCCAAGCTAACTACTATGGCATTGGCTGCTGGACAGACGGGGATAATGCTTTGAGCATGGTGGCCACACAGCCAAATTCCATAGGGAAGCAATGCCAGACCGTAATGTCTCCGCGCGCTGTGTTCAACACCGGATTTAATTTTTTCGCGCGCACCGCGCTGTCTCTGTGGGGAGGCTTGTACCAGGGTATCGGTGGAGTATCTTTTAGCATATCCGCGTATCTCAATGGTGTGGCCTGCTCCGCCAGTATCTTGCAGGTCGGCAACGACTCCGGGTGTGCGCGCGCCATACTTGACAGCGGGCGCCGTATGACCGCAGCGGCAGGATACACTCCAGCACTCACACCTACACATCCTATCCTGCTGTGGGCGTATACGCCGCAGACACTTACCACCGCACAACTCTCTAAGGTGGACAACGCGCTACGCACGGCCTTCGCCAACTTTAAGGGCAGTGTGAAGGGCAAAACGGCGAAGTATGTGAGTGTGTCACCGTTGCCACCAGAGTTCACGGAAGTAAACAATACCATAAAAGAGCCTACGTACTTTACAGCCACCGCCAAACCAGTGCTGTACGCCTTTGCGCTCAGTGGGAGGCTGTACACCGTAGACCGCACTACAAATGATTTTATCGAAATCCCGGTAAGCAGTTCGTACGACCAGCTTATATCGTTTGCTGCCGACGCTCAGACCGTGCAGGCGGCGATACAAAGCGGCAAGGGTGCGTCTTTTAAAGGTGCAAATCTGGTTATTATTACCAAAGATTGGGGCGAGAATGATCTTATAGGGGCGGTGCCGGGTGGCTTGTCTGTAAGTAACTACCTCACAGACAGAGGGCTGTGGCTGGCGACCAACTCCGACGTAACTACGACATACCGCGACAGTGAGTGGCGCGTAACTAATAATACTGGGCGCAAAACAAAGCTGCGCTTGGCCATCCTTGGCGGCGGGCTACTGGACAATGTTGCGCCGGAAGCGGCCAGGCTGTTTACTGAGCTGCTGGATACCCCTGCCGACCTTAATGACCTTGCGCCAAAAGCATTGGTGTCGCATAATGGCAGCGTTGTTAAAGCAAGCCGCGTACACCCTTACCTTCTGGGGAGCATATGATAGCTCAAGCAGCATCCACCGCAGCCAATGCCGAACTTGTATTGCACCAGGAAGTAACCAACAGCGATTTGTACATATCCGCTATCCATATCTGCAACCCTACTGCCACCAAGGCCACCTTTAGTGTGGCCATTAAACCTACAGGTACCGAGGCATTTGCCAAGTCCGTGGTATTCAACAACGTACCGCTGGAGCCGGACGAGACATTCAGTGTGGGCGCTATCGCGCTGCCCAAGCAAGGTTCGGTGGTGGTTAAGTCTTCTGTCGTTGGCGTGGTGTTCACCCTTACCGGAAGCGGTGTGTAATCATGGTCATGAAACGGCAAGCTGACCGTTTCTCGCAGCCCCCTAAACTGGAGAACGCAAGAAACGTAGACGCTGGAGCGCAGGCACCTGTAGCTGGCGCTCCTTTGACCGTTAAAAGCGGAGTGTGGGCACCAGAGCAGGATGTCACCACGTCCTACTTCTTTGCCGTAGCTGCTGCGCCTATTTCTGCGGGTTCTCCCGTTACATTCACTGCCGTGGGCATCGTGGCGGCCACTACCGGGACAGTTCATGGTATTGCCGCCCTTTCTGCGACCGCCGGGGCGTCTATCCCTGTGCTGCGTCAGGGAAGGCTTACTCTGCCAGGTACGTTGCCGGAAAACTCGCTGCTTTACATTGACGAAAGCGGCAAGATCACCACTGCTGGCAGCGCCAAAGCGTATGTCATAGGGTTTACCAAGGCCGCCAATGACGCCCGGATATTTATTGGCGGTGCGGGAGGCTCCGGCGGAGGCGGTTCAGGTGGCGGAGGCGCTGCTGATGGTGTGACCATCACTGAGAATCCAGACGGCACGCTGTCAGTAGTCAATACTGCGGTGCCTCGCGCAAATACCACTGTGCGCACGCAGCCAAACGGCAAAATCTCTTCCGATCTTCTGGACACCGCGAATATTTTCTCCGGCATGCAGGTTCGGTACCTCGTGCCGGAGAACACCACATGGGACAGGGAGCCGGACAAATGTGTGGAAACCAGTGGGTTGCCGAAGGTGCCTACATCCGGCCAGACGTACCGTTTGCCTTCTCCGTTTGGAACGAAACCCGGCGTGTGTGTGGTTTGGCTACTTAGACAGAATGGGTGGTACGTCCACACTCCGACCATCGCATCTCCAGGGGATGACCGAGGAACTATCGCCGCGTGCTCTGGCGACGGATGGGTACACGTTACAGTAGCCAAGCAGGCGCCGAGTACCACCGCCACAGGGCTTGCCGCACCCGCATCCGGAGTAGAGGCAGTTACCGATATTTGCATCGCAGTTTACTGCCAGGTTACGGAGGTGGTGGCCACACACATCGTAGGGAACAGGCAGTATTACCTAACTGCTCCGGGTAGCTCGTGGGATAAAGGAGGCGCGGCAGACCGTATAGAGCTGCCGGATATGCCCCTGAAATTTGCAGGTGGCACGGCGCGCAACTACAAATGGGCATCCCCCTTTGGTAGCAAGCTAGTCCCAACCGAAGCGTGGATAAAATTTGTCGGTGTGTGGCGGCGGTGCGAAGACACGCTTTATCATAATCCCAACCACTACGGTGTGCGCAGTGCCTGCCCTGGCGATGGGTACATATACGCAAACATATCGCAGTACCCGTGTAATTCAGATACTGCCATAAACTCTGGCAATATTCCTATCGGCACGACAGGAACAGCAGGTAACACGTACAAAGACTACGAAATTTGTATTATCGCATCGGTGGACGAGAGTGTTGAACTCCCCACCATTAGCGCCAAAGAGTTGTTTGAAGACACGGTAAAGTACACGGGCTGGGTGGATATATCAGCCGTTGCCAAGGTCAACACTACTGTGGATTGGGTTGCGCCGAGCAATGGCTACATACGCGCAGCCGTTGCGGGTGCTTCCGGTGCCGATGTACGTGTGTCAGCGGAGGATAATACTGGCTACCTAATCAGGTTGTACAGCACTGGCGTGACAACTGTGGCTACGGCGTGGGTAGAAAAAGATAAAACCTACCCGCTGTACCGCAACAACGCAGGCAGCGCGCTGCTCTTTAAGGCTGCGGCGTACGACGAAACGAAATACGCGCTCTACAGTCGAACAGGTGGCTCCGGCCCAGTTAGCCCAGAAGACGGCATCCGTGTGGGTGAAGTTCGGAACTACAGCCGTTATGACGCGGAAATAGCAGATAACAAATCGTTCCTGAACATATCAGAGGCGTCAGAGGTAGACACTAATTCGTACCCAGAATTTGCGACACTGGTGGGCGTAACCGGGCCGTATCCTATCCCGGCCGCCGAACACGCAGGGGCGCAGTCTGTACCGTATATCTACCTTGGAAAGTTCACAGGAACCACACCGCCAGCGCCGTTACTTTCGGATGTCTCTATAAGTGATAGCGCTCAGAGCCGCATCACGTTTATGGTAGACGGTGATCTGGAAATATCGGTGCCGCTGATTACTGTCGGGCCGGAAGGAACGGCGTTGACCAGTCCGGCGCTACTGTTTAGTGTCGAGGGCGAAATGGACCCTGTTGACGCCAGACTTACGACCGCGGAGTCTACCGATGCCGAACCATCGGCTCCCGGCGTAATGCTTAGATACACGCGCAAAGGTTAAGTTTTAACAATCTACCCAATGGAGAACAGCTATGGCCGCTATTGAAGCATTGCTCAATGGACTTATTGCAAAAGACAGGCAAGGCAAACTGCATAATATGCGGTGGGCCGCTGCCGCAGTAGAAGCCGCTGACGGTACCACCCTGCAACAGCACGTTGACAACGGCACTGACGCCAAGCACGTCACAGCAGCTGAAAAGGTTATGCTGGGCGCGCCCAACGCCGCTGGCGGCGTCGTTCAGCTCACCTCTGAAAACAAGATTCCTGCCGAATACCTGGCGGGGCTTGGCTCCTTGTCCACCGACTTGGAGTTCGATGACATCGCTGAACGGGACGCTCATGCGACCACTGATCTTGTGAGCGGCAACACTTGCTTCGTGACTGATGCCACCGCAGACAGCACAGTGCTCACTGGTTGGGCCATCTACCGCTGGTCTGGCTCGGCGTGGATGAAGATCATGGAACAGGAGAGCATGGATGTTGTCGTCTCCAACAACTGGAACGACATCACTGGCAAGCCTGCCTCCACTCCGTCCGAAATTGACGGCGCCGTTACGGCTACCGCCCTGCGCGTTACCGACATTGTGACGGCTATCCCCGAAACATGGCCTGTGGACGTGCGCGCCGACGGCATGCTCTTCCTGATTGAAGCAGAGTAGGTGACATTATGGCCGTCCACGTACAAGCAGGTGTTCAACTGGTACAGCTCCAGAACGGAGATATTGCCGTACTGCTCACGCCAGGCTCGGCCGTTACCTACGATGACCACCACACAATGCAGGAAAAGGTAGCGGCGGTTTCTGGCATTGCCTCGGCCGCCGCTATCGACGCTGCCGCAGCAGTTGCTGCTGTGGCGAATATTGAACATATAACACCGAGTCCTATATTCGGCATAGCGCGTGTGCGCACTGGCGGCGGAAACGGGCTGTGGTTCCACACGGACAAAGATGGAAATCCGCAGAGTCTGAACACCACGTACTTTGACCGACATCCTGTGTACGGCAACATCAAGCGCACTTTGATTGACGGACAGATAATGAACTCTGTGCCTAAATTCTATATCAAGCACATGGTTCCTGCGACCGGGCAACTGGCAGGCTGCCCGGTGACACTTATCTCTCCGGCGCCGCTGGAGGGGTATCATGTTCACCCTGCCTTTATGCACAATGGCCAAGAAATCGACCAGTTCTACCTGGGCTGCTACGAAGGTAGCTCAAGCAATGGCACAAAATTGGAGAGCGTCCCCGGTGTACTTCCCGCAGGAAACTATACTATCGCCGCTTTCCGCGCCATGTGTTCGGCACGGAACGAAGGTGGCGTATCCGGGTTCATGATGCAGAGCGTGTACCAAAGAGCGGCAATTCAGTTACTCATTCTGGCTGAATACGCCAACCCTAACGCGCAGAGTTATCTTGGGGCCGGGAACACCAACAGTTCCGCTCTGGTCACTGTTGACAGCAGCCTGAGCCACACACCCTGGCGGAACTTCCACTCCCTGTACGGCAACTCGCAGGAGTTTATTGACGGTATCAATCTCGGTACCGCACGCAACATAAGCATCTGGGATAAGCAGGGGGCGCAGACATATATAAACACGGCCCTGATTATGGGAGCAGTAAGTACGGCATGGATAGTGGATATGCGTACAGACGCGGCCGACGACTACAATCTGCGGGACGTGTTTATACCGCACACGACCAGCGCCGCGCAAACTGACAGTTCGTATGGGTGCGGGGCGCGTAACATCGCGGCTGATAGTGGACTTTCTGTCGGTGACACTTACACCCGCGGTACAGCCGCGGGTATATTCGCGCTCACAGGCATCCCAACAGCCAACGTTGGCCCGGCTACAGGCACTCGACTTGCAAAAATATAACAAGATAAATTCGGGAGACGATACAATGGCTGACAAAGCTACTCTCATAAGGGAATTGCTCGTAAAGGACGACGTTGGCGCAGTGGTGCGTGTACTGCTGCCCGCGGAGTACGTTCTGGTTGCCAGTGGCAGCACCTTGGCCGCTCACGTTGTAGATGTGGATGTGCATCTTACCGAGGCCGAAAAGGCGCTGCTTACCAACAAAAACGCGGCCAATGGTGTGCTGGTTCTGACCAGCGAAAACAAGATTCCGGTAGAATACGTAGGCAACGATACAGGCGGCCTGCGTGCTGACGTTACCTTTGCTACCATTGCCGAACGTGACGCCGCGAATACTGCGGCCTACCCCAAAGGACAGACCTGCTTTGTGCTGGACGCCACGGGCGACGCCACTGTGGGTGACGGGTGGGCAATTTATCGTTGGTCTGGTTCAGCATGGACCAAGATCATGGAAGGCGAATCCATTGACCAGTCCGTGTGGGACGGCTCGTGGGATACCATCATTGGCAAGCCTGTGGCCACCGCTGCTGAAATCGACGCTATGGTTCAGGCCAGCGCGACGATGAAAGCGTCCATGATTACCTCTGACCCCGCCACAGACATCGTCGGCTTTGCTGACTAAGGAGTGTGAACAATATGGCTATTGATCTCGAAAATGGCATGTTTGCCTTGCACATCACGCCCAAGGCTCCGCCAGTCCCCACTGTAGACGGCTTTGTAGGTACTGGGACGGCTGCCGACCCCTTTATACTCACGAGCGGTGGCACACCAGTGCCTAATGCTCGCCTGGACGCATCTGCGCGCGACGTACTATGGAATCAGATACGCGCAGGGAGCAATGTGTTGAATAAGGCACTGGTGTGCGCGGCCTTCGGTGAGAGCGTAGGCAGCCCGTACGCTATCTTTGTGTCGGACAGTTCGGGAAACATGAAGCTTGCCTTGAACAAGGGACTGCGCAAAGCATCGTCTGGTGCACTAACTGCGGTTGACGACGCCGTGGTGTTCGGACTTACTGCTGCGGAGAGCTACGCGGCGTTGCAGAGCGGAGGTAACTACTCCCCGGATATAGCCATTGAGAACACTGGCCCAGTGGCTGCTAACTGGCGGCCATTTGTAAATTCGGCGCATGTTCCTGTGGACATCGGATACCTCGCTGCGGAGGCACTTTCTGTCGGTATCGCTCCGGCTAACCTTGTGTCGCTCACATTGCTTAACGACGCCTTGTCGTCCGCGACCAACGCGCTCATAGACCTCAGCATTGACTGGGTACCTGTGGGCAACACACAAACCGCCTATACGTTGTGCAAGATAACAAAGGCTGCGGGAGTTGCCCCTGCCACAGGATACACTGTAGAAACCAGAGTCAGCCATGACAGCGAGCCGCGAGTGGCGAGTGTGAAACCAACCTCTTCCGAAGGGTACACGAATATCAGCAACTTGACGTTTTCAGAAGCCACACTGGACAAAGACAAACTTACGGCCATGTTTCCTGCGGCTGGAGAACTGGTCTACAGGCTGAATTATACAGGGGCACGCGCTACACAGTCGTACATGACTGTGGACGGGCTTAACTTTACAGGCGCCGTAGCTTTTACCTTTGCTGTGTAACGCTTTTTACGTAACAGAAACCCAAGGCCGCCCTCTCTTCTTATGAAAGGGTGGCCTTCTTTTATTGCGTCCACACGTATTCATAGGTACTCTGTGACCGGGTTTGACGTTATCACTACCATGCGGGAGACAGCTATGTCAGGTAAAGTAAACCACTTTCAGGTGCTATGGGACGGAGAGTCGCAGGATGTTCCGGCGATAGATGACAAGGGCACTGCTACAGTCACCATGCCTGGCACTGCATCCCCCGGCGACCAGTACATTCTGGAAGCCCTGGCCAAGGACGACAGCAACCGAACCATCGGTCGCGCGTCAAAAACCATCACTGCGGTAGCCCCTGCCGTCGAGCGCCCTCAGATACTATCCCCAGCAAACAGTTCTTATGTTCTAAACGACTACACCAAAGTGGAACTCAAGCCGCTGGTGTACACTCCTGGCTATCTGGGGGTCCATAAGCGTACCACCTACCAAGTAGCCCTTGACCGCGCGTTTACTGCCTTGCTGGCTGATGTCACGACTACCACGGACTTGCTGAGTACGGCGCTCAAGCTTTCCCGCCCGCTGGCGCAGAAAGAGGGGGCGTTCATCCGTGTCCGGGTTGAAGAGGAAACCTTGGGCTGGTCGGACTGGAGTGATACGCACAGCGTGGCCGGGACCATGCCCCAAGCCCCGGCGACAGTGCGGCCAAAACAAGGCGCTGTTGTCCCGTACAAAGCCATTGCCGCGGTAACAGAGAGCATGACCTGCTTGGGTGGAGTTCTGGATACTCATGTAAGCACGGACTGGAAGCTCACAGACCTCACAGGCACCATTACGCACGCCGCAAGCCTGAACGATACGGTAAACCTCACAAGCTTTACTTTTGCCGAGGGCATTCCGCCGAACACCTATGTACGGCTCCACGTCCGGCACAGCGGCGAAATATCCGGTACAGGTTTGTGGACATCGCTGACCGTGAAGGTCAGCGAGCCAGAAGTGCCTCTGGCTCCGGTTATTACCTTCCCCCGCGACTACTGCCACCCAAAGAATATCTCTGTCATCCTGAACAAACTGGAAGTGCGGAATATGCCTGACGCTGTGTGCGTGGGCGCGCAGTACCGCATCGTGCGCGATGCGCTTGGCGCGGATGTGATTTATGATAGCGGTGAGGTGAGTAGCTGCACCCGGTTGGACATTTCTCTGGATACACCGCTCACGCCCGGTGAAGCCGTATACATTCAGGCCCGTCAGAAAGAAGAGCTTGTCGGCTGGACGCCTTGGAATGTGCCTGTTGGTTTGCTGGCTGCCAAGACGGCTACTCCCTCATTTATCTTCCCCAAGGATGGTGGTCAGGTATTTGCCACTGACTTCACCATGTCCATATCCGAGTTTCGCACCCAAGGGCTGACAACGGACACGCACGAGTCAACGGACTGGGAAATCTTTGACGACTCCGGCGAGGTCAAACTGTTCAGCAGCTACGCCGACACCACGAACCTGACCAGTATCGGTGTCGCGCTGCCCGAAGAACTGATGGGTGCCCATGTTCGCCTGCGTGTACGGGTTAAAGGGGTGTACACAGGATATTCAGCTTGGGTTTCTGCGCGCGTGCTCATACACCTGCCTATGGTTGTTCTGCCGCCGACCATCGTTAAGCCTGCCGAGGACACCTTCATTGGCCTGCGCGGCATTGCAGTGGAAACGTCACCGTTCAGCACCGAGAATGTAGATGTGCCCAACCACGAAGCCACTCTCATTCGGGTAACGTACGACGCCGCTGGAACGCAGACCGCCTTCCTGTCTTCGGATATAACAACCGGGGACAAAACAAAATATGTAATAAATTTCGGCACACCACCTACGTCCTCTACGCTGTTTGTGTCAGCCAGGCACAAAGACAAAGTGGCTGGCTGGTCGGAGTGGGGCGTGCCCACCCGTCTGAGGGTAGCACTGCCTGTCGCCCCGGTTATTGTCTCGCCTGCTGATGGTGAGCTTATCGGCTTTGACGACATCACGCTCAAGGTCACCGGGTACGCACTGGACGGCGGGGTAACTGGTCTGCCGCACGCCGCCACCCATGTGGTGCTCAAGGACGCGGAAACGGGCGTAGTTTATCTGGACTTCGTGACCGACGGGCCGCTCACCAGTATCAAGCTCCCCGGCAAGCAGGACTTTGTGAACCGTCATGTTAAACTGGGTGTGAGCTTCGTCGGCACGGACGTTGGCGAAGGGGCTACCAGCGAAATAGCGCTCAAGATACGTCGTATTTCACAGGGTGTACGCATCGGCGGTGGTGCAACCGTAGTAGGTATGGCCGATGGTTCACCGTTTACTATCAAGGGCCGCAAACTGTTTATCGCGGTTGCTGACTCCGCCTTCCGAGTCGCCGGAGGGGTTGTCTGGGGTGTGGACAACACGCTGCTGGACGATGTCCCATACTCCTTGGGTGGGCTGGAGCGCTTGCCAATTCCCAGCATGCCGGACACCATTGCGCCGCAGATCACTGAGCGCACCACCGAGGCTATGATGGACGCCACGTTCCCCGCGGAACACCGGGACAGCCGACATAACACGCACGTCACCACTGTGTGGAACCCCGGCGAAGCAGCCCAAAAGGCGGCAGGCGTATCTGTGGCTGGACTGGACTTTGAACTGCCCAACATTGACGCCCTGCTCCGCGTGCTCTGGCGTGGTGAGTACATTGACGCCCACGAGGTGCAGACGGGCCTACATGTGTTCGAGTCTGACACGGGAGGCTATTTGTGGTCTTCCACAGAGAGCAGCACAACTGCCGCCTGCGCCGGGTTGCCATACACCAAGGGCGCATTGGTACCCGACAAGACAGGTAACTTTGCGCTCATAGACACCAAGCCCGGTGTCTGCCCTGTGTTTGAACTGCCTTATGAGGGCTTGGAATACGAGAATGTCGTCCTCCCGGCGCCGGAAATAATCACATACGGCACCGCAGGGGTGAACAGGGACATCCCTGTAAGTATCCGGGCCAGCATCATGCCCGCAGACGCCAAGATCAGTAAAATAATCGTAGATGTGGACAGCACGGGCGCACAGGAGTTCCCGGTGCGCAATGGGTACACACATATCACACTGCGCTTCACAGAGGCCGCGGAAGTAACCGTTACTGCCAAGGCTGTCTCGGCTGACGGCGCAGAGTCACCAACTGCGACACTGGTAATCTCGGTGGCCGAGATCAAGCCGCAGACCCCCACCGTGGCCATTGCCAGCTACATTCAAGCCGTTAAGGTGGTATTTACGTCCTCGGCGTTCACTCCGATGACTGGCCAGAATGTTACCCACCGGGGCACGCAGTACCAGTTGCTGTCCGCGGCCACAGGTGGCGACGTGTTGTATGACTCCGGGGAGTCTCAGCAACTGCTGCGGCACACCGCTACTCTCCTTACCCCTCTGTCGCCCCGTGCCACTGTGTTTGCCCGTATAAGGCATTACGGCTCGGACGGTGTACCGTCTTCGTGGAGCGCTCCGGTCAGTACCACGGTGACATACCCGCTGCCGCCCGTTGTCAGCACGCCCACAGACGGCAGCACAGCGAATCTGGCTATGGCTGCGATGGCCTGGTCGGACGCAAATATGGCTGGTGGCGTAGGTCAGCGTAACGGTGCTGACGTTGGTGGTTCTGACACCGAGCATCCGTACGAAACAGTAAACAGCCCGGTGGTGTTCAAACGGGAACTCACCTCCTTGGACGGCAAGACCATTTACTTCTCCGATACCGTCGAATGGGCCGACAACGGGAACCTGTCTGTCCTGTTCCGCGCTACTGAGTTCCCGCGTGGAGAAAGACTCAAGCTGCGTATACGGAAGGAGTTCGGGTATTATGGCGAATCGGATTGGGTCACGTTGGAGGTGGTGGCTTCTGAAACACGGGTAGGGGAGCGCGTATGCGGGATGGCCACTATTGTGGGGCACGCAGACGGCACACCCTTTACAAATGCAGCAGGGGACAAGTTCTGGATAGCAATACCGGACGAGGAACACTGGCTGATGTTCAAGGGCGGTGCGGGTGTACTCCCAAGTCGGCAAGCTAACGCCGAGACGCACATCTTCCGCCCATACCCAGTACCAACGCCGCTAACTGATGGCGCGGAGAAAGTTTACGCAGCCGATGGCGGGTACCCAGACAACTTGACACGCATTGCCGAGCAGTTTGTACGCGATGCCAACCATGAGCTTGTTAAGCGCGCGCAGCCCACGGTTTTAGATAATCTGTACACGGCCGCACTGGCTATGGGTTGCGTGTACTCACACCAGCAAGAAATATACCCAAGAACTGGTTCTGCGGCTATAGCGCACGCCGCTACACTTGGCTGTGAGAATGTGAAGTTCTACGTACCAAACGTCCCTGACGCGCTACTGGCCGCGGCCGCCTATCCCCTGCTGGTCAAACTGCGCGGGGGAACAGAGAGCCAGGTGAATTTAGCTGGTGTCAGCATAATGACCACAGGTCTGGTCAGTGCAGCGTCGCAGGGTAGTGTATTCCCGGCCGATACTAACAAACAACGCACTTACCCAGTTGGTGGGGCGTACTACCGCGACCGATACGGCGCCGACCCGGTGCAGGTGGCGTCCAGAGGTCGTAGCTTCTATAACGCACAAACAAAGAAAACCGAGTATAGTTACGAACTGGAGTGCGAGCACCGCGCAACCGGGGTGGCGCAAGTCGTACCAATTGCTATTATCCCGTATGCTGACAGTGACGCGGACGGGCTGTACGTCAACATGTCTGCGGCGCCGCAGCCCAAGGGCGGAACTGGCCCAAAAAAGGACGCGATACAACAAGTCCTCACAACTTCTGGGCCGTTGCGAAAAACTGTCAAAGCCTACCCTACCAGCCTAATATCTCTGACAAACGGCAGCAAGCCTGTAGACGACCGTTTGTACCTTGTTTCTTGCCCGTCTTTGGCCTCCGGTGACCCAACCAGTAGCCTGTACGACCCGGCCGAACCTAGATTCCTATACTACAAGGACAAATACTTCTGGGTACATAACACGGCGTACGCAAGCCGCATAGCTACACTCACTGGCGAGGCGTACAACAAATACGTGGCTGCGCATATGTACGACGAGGTATGGGCGTATCTCCAGTTAGGGCCGAATGGTATTGTGCCTATACAGGTTGCGCAATCTGTGGATATTATGCCAAATTACGGCTACGTAGGAACACCACAGCGCAACATTCGTCTAACGCGACTGATGTGGAGTAAGCTTAAAATAGGGTTCTCCTACACGGGAGTACAGCTGCCCGCGCCGCGCAACGTGGCAGGACACACGTACTATGTCGATGCTACCTACGCAGCGCAGATAAGCGCGATAGCAGACCTCTTTGGTAACGTGGGTGCAGGAGGCTCGTTAAATATTGTTGAAAGATACGGTCAGCGTTCCCAGATGCTACTAGCCAGCGCGGAAGCGCTCTGCAAGTATGGGAAGCCAGGAGCAGGTGCCAACCCAGACTACGGAAGCAGCAAGTTTTATCTGCTGCAAGGGGAGGGCTTGAGCACCACACACTCAGACGACAAAGAATTGCAAACCTATTATAAGAAGCAAAATTCACCCTTTGCTCCAGAGGTTCTAACAATACAGGCAACAAGATACGGTAATGTTGCACAGGTGCTAGGGTACGCCTGCAACGCCTACGATAGTATGGTGCCTGGCGCCACTATGCGTGGAAACCCACCTGCCATCACCGCGATAGGTTTCCGGTACGACCCGGACGACCCGTTTGGTGAAATA
>Ga0265295_1002580_pt1 | contig 28310 bp, 25 predicted proteins | sample Munlansysbiofilm_FD_192503 | JGI IMG/M metagenome (GOLD analysis project Ga0265295, IMG submission 192503) | Leachate microbial communities from a municipal landfill in Southern Ontario, Canada - Methane capture system biofilm | ecosystem: Engineered > Solid waste > Landfill > Unclassified ... | reverse complement strand
ACCGGGTACCTGCCTCAGACGTACTGAGGGGAAGAATGGACAGGAGCCGTATACGAGGCCCGTACGTACGGTTCTGTGAGAGGGATGAGGCGAGCTTGATCTGCTCGCCTCACCCTACTCGATATTTATTTTCGACACTTGCAGTTCCCCCCCCCTGTTCTTGAAGCCCCCGCTCGCCGCGCGACTTGCCTCCGTCAACCCCGGTCGAAATTTTCTGTGCCGAGATTGTGCCGAAATCGTGCCTTGGGTTGTCGCTGCCTCTTGCTTTCAACCCCTCCGCCCAGAACCAGCAGTCGTTTCGGCAGTTCCTGCAGTTGCCAGAGGTTGTCGGAGGTCAGGTAGTCCACCTGGTCAAGTCCGGGAATTGGCGGGACGAAGGGTTCCGCCCCGGTGGCAAGGATGATGCCGCGCGTCGTCAAGGTGCGGCCGGCCACTTCGACCGTGTACGGGGAGGTGATGCGCGCCTCGCCCTGAAAGCAGTCGACGCCGAGCCCGGCGTAGCGCTCTACCGCGTCGTGCGGTTCGACCTTTTTCACGATTGGTTGCACTCGCTCCATCACTTCGGCGAACTCGAATACGGTCTCGGTTTTGCGGAAACCGAATTCCTCGGCCCGTCTTCCGTAGGCCAGAATCCTGGCCGAGCGGATCAGCGCCTTACTCGGCACGCAGCCGGTATGCAGGCAATCGCCGCCCATTTTGTCCTTTTCGATCAGCGCCACCTTGGCCTTGACCGCCGCCGCGATGTAGCTGGCCACCAGTCCGGCGGAACCGGCCCCGAGGACGACCAGGTTCTAATCGAAACTTTTCGGCTTCGGGTACTTGTCGAGTTTCTCGTTTTTTTTCATGATCCGGTCTTCCTTTGCGGGGCACAGGTGGGAAGCTCCTCGTAGAGCGAGGGGAAAGTTGGGCGGTCTTTTGCGCCGGTGTCCGGCGAATCTCAGCCTGCCCGGAATCCTCGTTCTTCGCCAAAATAGCGGCGCTGGAACCAGAAAGCGACGTTGACCAGGGCGATCATAACCGGCACCTCGACCAGCGGGCCGATGACCGCCGCGAAGGCGGCGCCGGAGTTGAGGCCGAAGACGGCGATGGCGACGGCGATGGCCAGCTCGAAGTTGTTGCTGGCGGCGGTGAAGGCCAGGGTCGTGGTTCGGCTGTAGTCCGCCCCGACCTTTTTCCCCATCCAGAAAGAAACCAGGAACATCACCACGAAGTAGATCAGCAGGGGAATGGCGATACGCACCACGTCGAGAGGGATCCGCACAATCAGATCCCCTTTCAGGCTGAACATGACGACGATGGTGAAGAGCAGGGCGATCAGGGTGAGGGGACTGATTTTCGGCACCACCACGGCGTGGTAGCGTTCCTTGCCCATGAGTTTGACGCCGATCAGCCGGGTCAGCGCCCCGGCGATGAAGGGGATGCCGAGATAGATGAAGACGCTTTCGGCGATTTTGCCGATGGTGATGTCGACCACCGCTCCTTCCAGGCCGAAGAAGGGTGGCAGCACGCTGATGAAGAACCAGGCGTAGACGCTGAAGAAGAGCACCTGAAAGATGCTGTTGAAGGCGACCAGGCCGGCGGCGTATTCGGTGCTCCCCTCGGCCAGTTCGTTCCAGACGATGACCATGGCGATGCACCGCGCCAATCCGATCATAATCAGGCCGACCATGTACTCGGGATAGCCCTGGAGGAAGACGACGGCGAGCAAGAACATGAGGATCGGGCCGATGACCCAGTTCTGCACCAGGGAGAGGCCGAGAATGCGCTTGTTGCGGAAGACGTCCGGCAGTTCTTCGTAGCGCACCTTGGCAAAAGGCGGATACATCATCAGGATCAGCCCGGCGGCGATGGGGATGTTGGTGGTGCCGACGGTGAATAAATCGACGAAATGCTTGACCCCGGGGAGCAGCCAGCCGAGCCCCACGCCAAGGAGCATGGCGGCGAAGATCCACCAGGTCAGATGGCGGTCGAGAAAGGAGAGGCGTTTCGAAATAACGGTCATAATGGTTCCTCGTCGGGGCGGGTCCCGGTGTCATGTTATCGGATTTGGCCCGTAGGATGCCGGTGAGCGAAGCGAACCGCAGCGGATCGGGATGCCCGTGCGGTGCGGTTCCTCTGTCAGAGCATCCTGCGAATTTGAAAGATCGAGGAATCAAGCCGTCAGTTCTTGGTCGAAAAATTTCCGCATGGTGCGGCGGATGTCGTCTCGCACCCGGCGGTAGACGGCCATGACTTCCTCTTCCGTCCCGGTCGCCTTGGGCGGGTCCTCGAAGCCCATGTGCAGCCGCTGCACGCCGCCGAAGAAGAGCGGACACTTCTCGTTGGCGTCGCCGCAGAGGGTGATGACGTAATCGAAGGTTTCGCCCTCATATTTGCTGATGTGGTCCGAGCTGTTGCCGGAGATGTCGATGCCCAGTTCCATCATCACCTGCACCGCCCTCGGGTTGAGCCCGTGCGGCTCGGTGCCGGCGGAGAAGGCCTCAATGCGCCCGGCGAAATCGTGATTGACCAGAGCGTCGGCCATCTGGCTGCGACAGGAATTGCCCGTACAGAGAAACAAGACTTTTTTCATCGTGTTGGTTGCCTTCGTTTGTCTTCTTCCCTATCCCGTCGATGTGCTCTGGATCAGCTGGATGCCGCCACCGGCGACCACCAGAACACCGTGAGGATAACGGCATTTTGAGATTTCACGTTCCAGATGGGTTAGTGGTGGACGATTTCGGAGAAGATATGTTGATCGGGACGCTCACCGCGCAATCGCCGAGGCTGAAAATCAGGCCGAAGAGAAAGGCGGTGAGCATCCCCTTGCGAATCATGCCGACTCGCCCCGGTTCTTGATACGCCCAGTTCAGGAACGCAGCAGTGGCAGAATCTGCTCGGGTTTGAGCAGCTTTCCCTGGCTGACCAGTTTGCCGTCGATGACCAGGCCCGGCGTGGTCATGCAGCCGAACTTCATGATCTCGTTGAGGGTGGTGACCTTCTCGAACTCCGCTTCTTCCCCCGACTGCCTGACGGCTTCCTTGGCATTGTTCATGAGATCATTGCATTTGGCGCAGCCGCTGCCGAGAATCTGAATTTTTTTCATGATTTTCTCCTATTGGTTGGTAGGGGCACGGCACGGGGTGCCCTATGTGTTAAAACAGATTGCCGTAAATTAATCCGGAAATCGTCGCCATGATGATGACCAGCAGAACGAAGACCACGGTCTTTCTTGTCCCCATGACGCTGCGGATGACCAGCATGTTGGGCAGGGAGAGGGCCGGACCGGCGAGAAGCAGGGCCAACGCCGGTCCCTTGCCCATGCCGGCGCCGATCAGTCCTTGCAGAATCGGGACTTCGGTGAGGGTGGCAAAGTACATGAAGGCGCCGACGACCGAGGCGAAGAGATTGGCCCAGAGGGAGTTGCCGCCGACCAGGCCGGCAATCCAGGAAGACGGAATCAACCCCTCGTGGTCGGGACGGCCGAGCAGCGCGCCGGACGCCAGCACCCCCCAGAAAAGCAAAGGCATGATCTTTTTGGCAAAATCCCAACTGGTGGCGAACCACTCCCGCAGTTCGCCCGCCTCGTCACGCCCGGTCGCGGTCAGCACCGACAGCGCGATGGTTCCGGCGACAAAGGGGATAATGGGATTGTCCGGGAAGATCAGGGCCAGCGCCGCCACCGGCAGCGCCGCCAGCAGCATGGGCAGTTTGCCGACTTGAAACCAGCTCACCAGCATGATCGCCAGAGCCAGGGAGAAAAGCCCGGTGACGAGCCATTTTGCGGCAAAGATCGCCTGCCAGAGCCCGGTCGGATCGGCCGGCTTGCCCCAGTTGGCGAAGACCAGGATGCCGACCATGCTGGCGAAATAGAGCGCCGTCTGCCACAGGGGGCGGGCCACTTCCGGTTCGGGCATCCCCGCCGCCGCTTCAAGCTTTTCCTGTTCCTCCTTGCGGAAGAAAAAATGCATGAGCAAGCCGATAATGACGGCGAAACTAATCGCCCCCACCCCCCGGGCGATGCCCATCTCCGGTCCGAGGACGGCGGCGGTCAGGACGATGGCGAGGATGTTGATGGCCGGGCCGGAATAAAGAAAGGCACAGGCCGGTCCCAATCCCGCGCCCATGCGATGGATACCGGCGAAGAGCGGCAGGATGGTGCAGGAGCAGACCGCCAGAATGGTGCCCGATCCAGCGGCGACGCCGTAGGCGACGGCCTTGTTGGCTTTCGGACCCAGGTATTTCATTACCGCCGCCTGACTGACGAAAACCCCGACCGCCCCGGCGATGAAGAAGGCCGGAACCAGGCAGAGCAGCACATGTTCCCGGGCATACCATTTGGCCAGATGCAGGGCTTCCCAGAGGGCGTTTTCGAGGCGTTGCGTTTCTTGCAGCCAGTCCACTGGCAGCCAGTAGCAGGCGACGAAAACGGCGATGATCGCGGTCAGCGATTTCCACTCATTTTTCCAGTTCATGGACGTCCTTGAATTGAATTTTGCTTTTTGGCCTAATAGCCAAATAGCTGGGGTAAAAAAAGGCCGGGAGGCTAGCGACAGCCCTCTGCCGGACAGGCGACCCGAGCCTCGGCCCCGGATTCCAGCACCGACTCCACGCAGGCGAAGAACTTGAGCATGCAGGGAATCCGCAGCCGGTAGTAGACCTGATTGCCGCGCTTGTCGTCCGCAACGATACCCGCCTGGCGCAAGACCGAAAGATGCTTGGAAACCGTGGAGATGTCAGCGCCGATCATCGCAGTCAGTTCACAGACGGAGCGTTCGGTCTTTTCCAGTTCTTCGATGATCAGCAACCGGCTTGGGTGGGCCATGGCCTTGAGCACCCGGGCTCGCGCTTCCAGATGGGCTTTGCGTTGTTTATCCATGATTGCGGGACTCCTTGCCTTGGCTATTTGGTATATTAGCCAAATACTCCCGGCTGTCAAAGGTTTTTTGTGAGGTGAATAAAACCGAAAAAAACGGCCTCCCAAAGGAGGCCGTTCAACGTTAGGGGCTCAGGCGCATTCGCTGTAGCCGCAGGCATGGCAGACGCAGCAGCCGCCTTCGTGTTCGACCGGGCCGCCGCATTCGGGGCAGGCACCACCGTTCTGCCTCACCGAGACGCCGTCTTCACCGTGCTGGGCCATGTGCATCTGGATCGCCTTGGCCACGGCATCGGCGCAGGAGGTGACGCGGTTTTCGCCGAAACCGGCGGGTTTGTGGCAGGTGATGCCGATCATCTGCTTGACCGTCTGCCGCGCCTGCACGCCGCTGCGCCAGGCCAGGGAGACGAGGCGGCCGATGGCCTCGCACTGGCTGGCGGCGCAGCCTCCGGCCTTGCCCATGGTGGTGAAAAGCTCGAAGAGCCCTTCCTGGTCTTCGTTGATGGTGACGTAGAGCGGCCCACAGCCGGTGGTCATCTGGTAGGTGGCGCCGCGCAGGGCCCGGGGGCGTTCGCGTTTGCGGCCCTGCTTCCGAGTTTCGCGGGGGACGGTGTCCTCCGGCGGGGTCTGCTCCTTGCCCACCGACAGCACCTGCTGGTCGCGGCTGCCGTCGCGGTAGATGGTGACCCCTTTGCAGCCTTGTTGGTAAGCCAGCCGATAGACGGTGGCGACATCGTCGCGGGTGGCGCTGTTGCAGAAGTTGACGGTCTTGGAGACGGCGTTGTCCGTATGCCTCTGGAAGGCCGCCTGCATGCGGATATGATCCTCGGGGGTGATGTCGTGGGCGGTGACGAAGATCCGCCGCACGTCCTCGGGAACCTGGGGAATGTCCTGGATGGTGCCGTTCTGGGCGATACGTTTCATCAGTTCCGGCGAATAGAAACCCCGGTCCCGGGCGATCTTTTCAAAGAGGGGGTGAACCTCGACGAGAATGTCGTTATCCAGCACCTGGCGCACGTAGGAGACGGCGAAGAGGGGCTCGACCCCGCTGGAGGCGCCGGCGATGATGGAGATGGTGCCGGTCGGGGCAATGGTGGTGCTGGTGGCATTGCGCACCGGTTTGCTCCCCTTCAGATCGAAGGAACTGCCTTTGAAATTGGGGAAGGGACCGCGCTCGGCGGCGAGCTCGACGGACATCCGCCGGGCTTCGTCGGTGATGAACTTCATCAGCTTTTCCCCCAGATCCACCGCCTCGTCGCTGTTGTAGGGGAGGCCGAGGAGGATCAGCATGTCGGCCCAGCCCATGAGGCCGAGACCAATCTTGCGGTTGGCGCGGGTCATTTCGGCGATCTGGGGAATGGGATAATTGTTGACCTCGATGACGTTGTCGAGGAAGCGGGATGCCAGGCGCGTCACGGTTTTGAGCCGCGTCCAGTCGACTTCGCCGTCCGTGACCATTTTCGCCAGATTGATCGAACCGAGATTGCACGATTCGTAGGGAAGCAGCGGCTGTTCGCCGCAGGGGTTGGTCGCCTCGATTTCGCCGACGTGGGGGGTCGGATTGTCGCGGTTCAGGCGGTCGAGGAAGACGATTCCCGGTTCACCGTTGTTCCAGGCCAGATCGACGATATGTTCGAAAACTTTGCGCGCGGGCATGGTTTTGACCACCGCTTTCGTGCGCGGGCTGACGATTTCGTATTCACCGTCTTTTTCCACCGCTTCCATGAAGGCTTCGGTAAGACCGACGGAGATGTTGAAGTTGGTGAGCACCGTTTGGTCGCGCTTGGCCATGATGAAATCCATGATATCGGGATGATCGACTCGCAAAATCCCCATGTTGGCACCGCGCCGGGTGCCTCCCTGCTTGATCGTTTCGGTGGCGGCATCAAAGACTTTCATGAAGGAGAGGGGGCCGGAGGAAACGCCGCTGGTGGAGGCGACCACGTCCCGGGCCGGACGGATGCGCGAGAAGGAAAAACCGGTGCCGCCGCCGCTCTTGTGGATCAACGCGGTATGTTTGATGGACTCGAAAATTTCCTCCATCGAATCGCCCACCGGCAGCACAAAACAGGCCGAAAGCTGGCCGAGTTCGCGCCCGGCGTTCATCAGGGTCGGTGAATTGGGCAGGAATTCGAGACCGGTCATGATGTGGTGGAACTCTTCTTCGAGGGCGGCGGCGTCCTGTCCGGTTTTGAGCAGCGTCTCCGCCGAGGCGATGGTGCGGGCCACGCGCCGGAACATGTCGGCCGGAGCCTCAAGAACCTTGCCTTCGGCATCGCGCTTTAAGTAGCGGCGCTCCAGGACGGTGACGGCATTGGCGGAGAGGGCGAGAGCGGGGGACGCGGCCGGTTTCTTCATGGTCTGGAAATCCTTTGGAATTGAAATTCAAGGGGTTTATCAGGATTGTCTTAGCTATATCGTGTGTCGGCGCCAATTTAAACCACAATATGCTGTGCCTGTCAATCGGCGAGGCGCCCTTTTGGAGGAAATTAATGCACCGTGGCCGGCGCCTGGATTCGCTGGCCGGTGAAGAAAGCGTTTTCGTCGGCGCTTCGCCGTTGCTCTTGCTCCTCTTAATCTGATATCCTTCGATTTCCCATGAGTATCTATCTTGACAACGCCGCCACCAGTCATCCCAAGCCCGAAGCGGTTTACCGCGCCGTGGACCAGACCCTGCGTCAGGTGGGGGCCAACCCCGGGCGCGGCGGACACGCTATGGGGCTGGAAGCCGGCCGCCTGCTCTTTGAGGCGCGCGAGACCCTCGCCGACTTTTTCGGGATCGCCGACAGTTCGCGCATCGCTTTTACCGCCAATGCCACCGAGGCCATCAATCTCGCCCTTTTCGGCCTGCTTAAGGCCGGTGACCGGGTGGTGACCTCGACCATGGAGCACAACGCGGTGTTGCGGCCCCTGCGGGTGCTGCGCGAGCGGGGGGTCGAAGTGGTTCAGGTGTCGGCGGATCGCCAGGGTTTCATCGATCCGCAAGTGGTGCGCGCAGCCTGCGGCAAGCCGACACGCATGGTGGTGCTGTCCCACTGTTCCAACGTCAGCGGTACCTTGCAGCCGGTGGAGGAGATCGGCCCCTGGTGCCGCGAGCAAGGCATCTTGTTTTTTCTCGATGCGGCACAGAGCGCCGGCGTCTTTCCCGTGAAGGTCGACGAACTCGGCGTCGATCTGCTCGCGGTTCCCGGCCACAAGAGCCTGATGGGCCCACAAGGGACGGGGTTTCTCTATGTTCGCCCCGAGCTGCGTCTCGCGCCCTTGATCCACGGCGGGACCGGCGGTCACTCCAATGCCGAGGTCATGCCCGAGGAGATGCCCGAGCGCTGCGAGGCGGGAACCCGCAACACCCCGGGGATCGCTGGACTCAAAGCGGCGGTCGACTTCCTCCGCGAGATGGGCCTTGAGCGGATTCGCGCTCATGAAAAGGCGCTCCTGGGCCGTTTGCTCGACGGGCTGAGTCGTTTGTCCAAGGTGGCGATTCACGGCCCGAGGGATCTCGATCGGCACGGCGGCGCCTGTTCCTTTACCCTGGACGGTATTGATCCGGCGCAGGTCGGTTTCTGGCTCGACCACGCCTATGGTATTGTCTGTCGGGTCGGGTTGCACTGCGCCCCCGATGCCCATCGTACCCTGGGCACCCATCCTCGCGGGACGGTTCGGGTCAGCCCCGGCTATTTCACGACTGCCGGGGAGATCGATGCCCTCTTGGCCGCCCTGGCCGAATTGCCGGGGCGTATTGCCGCCGGGGGCGGCTCCTGATGCCGGCAATCATGCCGATGAGATGGCGCTCTTCTTTTTCCTGTTCTGAGGCCTGGCGGGTTGTCCCCTGCCGCCGGGAGGACCGCTAACCCGCGCCGCGTTGATGAAGACCCAGATCTACGATCTACTATCAGTACATGAGCAAAGAATCCTCGGAGGGAATCGTCAACGCCCTCAACAGATGCGGGTGAAGTGATCATCGACAGCCGCCGTCACGTCCCCGGCAAGGATATTTCCGTGCATGTCAAGATTCTCGCCGCCTCGGAAGGGGTCGACGTGCTTGAATACGAACGCTAACCGGGCGGGCACCGTCCCGTTCGCTCCAAAGGGATCCTATGAAAAAGATCTATGTTCTCGATACCAATGTCTTGCTGCATGATCCCCAGGCCCTCTTCCATTTCGAGGATAACGATCTGGTGATTCCCATCACCGTTATCGAGGAGATCGACCGCTTCAAAAAGGATATGAACGAGAAGGGCCGCAACGCCCGCCAGGTTTCCCGCATTCTTGACGGTTTTCGCGCCACCAGCAAGCTGATCGAAGGGGTTCCCCTGGAGAAGGGGGGGGTGCTCAAGGTGCAGCTATACACCGAGGCGACCATGAAAGGGCTCCCTCCCGAGCTGCAGGTCGACCGGGGGGATAACCGGATTCTGGCGGTGGCCCTGGAACTGAAGAAGACCTGTTCCTGTCCGGTGATCTTCGTCACCAAGGATACCAACCTGCGTATCAAGGCCGATGCCGTGGGACTGGACGCCGCCGATTACGAGTCGGACAAGGTTTCCATCGACGATCTCTATTCGGGCACCGCCGAAGTCGAGCTGAGCAAGGACGACGTGGATCGCTTTTACGGCCAGGGTTATCTCCCTCTGGAAGGGGATTATTATCCCAACCAGTGCATCACCCTGGTCGAGGAAGGCAATCCCTCGCACACCGCCATCGGCCGCTACAACCATTCCATGCAGCGGGTCACCCCGCTGATCAAGGTGCCGAAGGAAGGCCTGTGGGGCATTCATCCCCGCAACCGTGAGCAGCAGTTCGCTTTCAGCCTGCTACTTGACGAAAACATCCAGCTTGTCACTCTGGTCGGCAAGGCCGGTACCGGCAAGACCCTGCTCGCCATTGCCGCCGGCCTGACGATGGTGGCCGACCAGGGACAGTTCAGCCGGCTGCTGGTCTCCCGTCCGGTCTTTCCCATGGGGCGCGATCTTGGCTTTTTGCCCGGGGATGTGGAGGAAAAGCTGGCTCCCTGGATGCAACCGATCTTCGACAACGTCGAATTGCTTCTCGGCGCGGTGGAAGAGCGCGGCGGCAAACACAAGCGCGGCTACAAGGAACTGGTCGATATGGGGATTCTCGAAATCGAACCTCTGACCTACATCCGCGGCCGCTCCATCCCGAAACAGTACATGATCGTCGACGAGGCGCAGAACCTCACTCCCCACGAGGTGAAGACCATCATTACCCGGGCAGGGGAGGGGACGAAGATCGTTCTTACCGGCGACCCCTACCAGATCGACAACCCTTATGTCGACGCTTCGAGCAACGGCCTGACCTATACCGTCGAGAAGTTCAAGGGCCAGGGCCTCGCCGGCCACGTCACCCTGAACAAGGGCGAGCGGTCGTCCTTGGCTGAACTGGCGGCGAATCTTCTGTAACTCGGCTGATGAAAAAGGCCCATCTGCGGCGTTGCCCTTTTTCTCGTCGCTGCGACGTACCTTGCCGGTACGACTCGCTCCTCGAATTTCGGGCGCCTTGCACCTGGACCTTTTTGATCAGCCTAAGTGACTGGACTTCTTTCGAAATCTTCTAATTAACCCGAGGGGCTTCCCATGCGTCGCGCCTCCCATCATATTGATCATCATCTCTTAGATGCTTCTACTCGCCATCGAATCTTCCTGTGATGAAACCGCCGCCGCCGTGGTGCGGGACGGTCGTTATGCCCTGTCCAACGTCATCGCCTCCCAGGTGGATGTCCATGCCCGCTATGGCGGGGTAGTGCCGGAGCTGGCTTCGCGCAAGCATCTGGAGGCGATCTCCGTGGTCGTTGAAGAGGCCTTGGAGCGGGCTTCGGTGCCCCTCGCCGAGATCGAGGGACTGGTGGTGACCCGCGGCCCCGGATTGATCGGTGCCTTGCTCGTCGGCCTCTCCTTTGCCAAGGCGGTCGCCATGGCCCGCGATCTCCCGCTGGTCGGGGTGCATCACATCGAAGGTCATATCCTCGCGCCGTGTCTGGAGCAGGAAGTTCCTTTCCCTTATCTGGCTTTGGCCGTCTCCGGCGGCCATACCCACCTCTACCGGGTCGACGGCATCGGCCGTTACCGCATCCTCGGTCGCACCCTCGATGACGCCGCCGGCGAAGCTTTCGACAAGGTCGCCAAGCTCCTCGGCCTGGGCTATCCCGGGGGGGCGGTCATCGACCGGCTAGCCGCCGAGGGAAATCCCCAGGCCATTGACTTCCCTCGGCCGATGCTGCATAAACAGCAGCTTGATTTCAGTTTCAGTGGGATCAAGACGGCGGTGCTGCACTATGTGCGGGCGCAGGGAGAGTTGCCGGTGGGCCAGTCCCTATGCGATCTGGCCGCCAGCTTCCAGGCGGCGGTGGTCGAGGTGCTGGTGAAAAAAAGTTTGCGCGCCGCCGAAGAGCAGCATCTGGAGCGCATCGTTGTCGCCGGCGGGGTAGCCTGCAACAGCGGCTTGCGTCGGGCGATGGGCCAGGCCTGCGCCGACCGGGGCAAAAGGGTGATCTTCCCTTCGCCGCTTCTCTGCGCCGACAATGCCGCCATGCTTGCCGTTGCCGGGGATCATTATCTGAGCACCGGCGAACGGGACGGTTTTGCGCTGAATGCCCTGGCGAGCTGGCCTCTCGACCGGGCCGGTCGGTGATCTTTTTCGGTGGCGGGTGAAGAGAGCGTATGTGGCGACGTTTCGGTTTGATCCGGCAGCTCAAGCTCAACCTGCTCAAGTTCATCCGTCTGCGCGGTTCTCCCGACGAAATCGCCAAAGGCGTGGCCCTGGGGATTTTCATCGGCATGACCCCGACCATGGGCTTGCAGATGCCCATCGCCGTCTTCATCGCCTTTTTGCTGAGGGAAAACAAGCTGGCGGCGGTCCTCGGGGTGTGGATCACCAATCCGGTGACGGCGCCGGTCATCTACGGTTTGCAGTACGAATCGGGACGACTGCTTCTGGATCTGCCCCGGGTCGGCCTTCCGGAGCTGACCTTCGAGTCGCTGAAGGCGATGGGGGGGGAGGTGCTGCTTCCCCTGTGTCTGGGCAGTCTGATTTTCGGAATCGTCTGCGGTGCCCTGGCCTATGCCCTGACCCTGCGGGCGGTGCCGCTCTTCAAGGTCTGGAGGATTCCCCGCTGGCCCCGACCCCGGGGGCTGCATATTCCCCGGCGCAAGGGGGATTGATCCGGTTCGGAACCTCCCTAGAAAGTTCAACCATGGAACATCGCCCCAAAAAACGCTTCGGCCAGAATTTTCTCCGCGATCATTCGGTCATCGATCGCATCCTTGCGGCGGCCGAGTTGGGCCCCACGGACCGGGTGCTGGAGATCGGCCCGGGTCTGGGCGCCCTGACCGACCGGATGCTGCCCTTGGTCGAGCGTCTGCACGTGATGGAACTCGACCGGGATCTCATCGCCGCCCTGGAAGGGCGGCAGGCGTCCCATCTCGTTATCCACGCCGGGGATGCCCTGCGCTTTGACTGGCCGGAACTGCTCGGAGCGGGGCCGTTCAAGCTGGTCGCCAATCTCCCCTACAACATTTCCAGCCAGATCCTCTTCAAACTGCTTGATCACCACCGGTTCTTTTCCCGGGCCGTGCTCATGTTCCAGAAAGAGGTCGGTGACCGCATCGCCGCCGCTCCCGGAACGGGGGATTATGGCATTCTCTCGGTCTTCTGCCGGCTCTGGTTCGACGTGCGGCGGGTGGTCACGGTTCCGCCCGGCGCCTTTCATCCCCCTCCCAAGGTGACCTCGGTCGTTCTGGTCTTTGATCCCCTCGCCGAGGCACGGGTTTCTGTTCCCGATGAGCCTTTTTTCCGTCGCGTGGTCAAGGCCGCCTTTGCCCAGCGCCGTAAGACCCTGCGTAATACCCTGTCCGCTTCCGGTCTGGGCTTTCCCGGTTTCGAGGAGCGCCTCGCCGCGGGGGGAATCGATCCCGGTCGCCGGGGCGAAACCCTCGATCTGACCGAGTTCGCCCGCCTGGCCGAGCTGTTGCGGCATCCTTTAGTCTGATCTATCCCAAGGAGTATTGATTCGTGTCTGAACCGATTCGTGCCCGCGTCAACGGCAGCCCTATTTTAAATAAGGATTTCGTCAATGCCGTGCAGGGCTATGCTATGGAACTGCAGCGCAAGACCAAAGAGCATCTTGATGCCGATGAACTGGCCAAGGTTGAAGCGTTGGCCCTGGAAAAGCTTCTGGCACGGGAGCTCCTTTATCAGGAGGCCCTGGCCCGGGGGCTGGTGGCGACGGCCGAGGCGGTTGGTGAGGAAGTTCGCCGGTTGATGGCGAATTTCCCTTCCGACGAGGAGTTTTTCGGAACCCTGGCCAAGGCGGGGATCGATCAGGCCGACTATCAGCGCATGATCCGTCAGGATCTGACCGTCAACCTGCTTACCACCAAGGAAACGGAAACCCTGCCCGAGCCCGATGAAGAAGCGATTGCGGCGTTCTATCGGGAACATGCCGAGCAGATGCGGGAACCGGCCCGGGCCCGGGCCTGCCACATTCTGCTGAAGATCCGCGATGGCAACAAGGAAGAGACTCGGCGCGCTCTGGAGGTTCTGCGCGAGCGCAGTCGCAGCGAGGATTTTGCCGCGCTTGCCCAAGAGGCGTCCGACTGCCCGAGCGCTGCCCGAGGAGGGGATCTCGGTTATTTCCGCCGGGGGGAGATGGTCCAGGCCTTTGCCGATGAGGCCTTCAGCCAGCCGGTCGGCGAGGTGGGAGAGGTGGTCGAAACCCCCTTCGGTCTGCATCTGATCAAGGTGCTTGAACGCAAAGAGGCCCGCACCCTGGATCTCGCTGAGGCCACCCCGAAAATCCGCCGCTATCTCCTGGAGCAGCAGGCGGCCCGTCATCTGGAGCAGGTGGTGGGTGAACTGCGGCAGCGGGCGACGATCGAATATGCTTGATTGAACCACAGGTTGCTGAATCTCTTTTTTTCAGCAACTGGTTAACGGCTGGTCTGATCCGCCATCAGGTGCTAACCTTTTACGGTGAGTCTTTTATTTGATGCTTTCTTTCGCAAAGAGCATCAGGTTGGATGGCTTCAGAAACCCGCCAGGAGGATGTTATGACGGTTTTTACCGATGTTTGCCCGGATTCCCCAGCCCGCGTCGAACTTGATCATCTTTTTGTCCGGGTCGCGACGGTACTCGCGACCGAGACCGATTCCCGCCGCCGTACCTTGGCTCTTGCCCTGGCCCAGCAGCTTTGTCAAAGCATCCATCCGGCCTTTGTTCTTTCCGATTCTCCCGAAGCGTTGGCCCATTGGGTCTTGCGTCTGCTTGACTGTATGGAGTCGCGGGGAGCCGGGGCGGGCGTCTTTCTCCTTTCTCGTGAGGATGGTCATCCCCTCCTGATCTGCAATTCTCCGGACGCTCCTTTTCTGGTCGACTCGATTTTGTCGCAGTTGAAGAGCAAGGAAATTCCTTTTCACCTGCTCTGCCATCCGAGTTTTCCTGTCCACCGCGAAAAAGATCGAATCCTCTCTTTAGGGACGGAGGCGGTTGACGCGCCCCGGGAATCGTTGATTCTCGCGGAAGTGACGCTGCTGCCGGAGACCGCCGCCGAACTTATCGCCCCCGTGCATCAGGCCTTGAACGCCGCCCTGGCCGTGGATCACGCACGCCCTGATCTGGAAAGACGCCTAGCGGCGATCTCGCCGGTCGTTGAGGCGACCGGTTATGGCGAATTCTGGCAGTGGCTTGTTGCCGGCAACTTCCTCCCCTTTGCCTATCGCCGCCGGCGGGCCGAGAAAGGGGAGACCGGCGAATGGAACTTCGTCCTTGAGGAAGAAGGGATGTGCGGTATCTCCCTGCCGGATGAGGCTGGGGCCGGAATGCGGCACCTTTTGAGGAAGGGTTCGCCGATCGCGGTGGAGACGACCGCTGTGATTAGTCCCTTGCTGCGCCCGGAGAAACTGGTTTCTATCGGCTGTCTGGCGTCTTCCGCCGAGGGCGGCTTCGAGGTTCATGAATTTTTCGGCCTTTTCAGTGAAAAGGCGCTGGGGGAACCGGCTTGGCGCATTCCGGTTCTGCGTCGCCGCATTGAGGAGGCATTGAAGTTTCTCGGCATTGCTCGGGGGACTCATGACTATCGGCACACAATCAAGATTTTCAATGCTTTTCCAAAAGTAGAGCTTTTTTTTCTGGGATTGGACGACCTGGTTGCCGCGATCCGCTCTCTTTCGACCAGCCCTCCCGTCAGTACGGTACGCATTGTCGCCGCCGCTGCTCCTGCGCTTTCCGGATTGACCCTCTTTCTTATTCTTCCCCGGGGTAGTTACACCGGGGAAACCATGGCTCGGGTGGAGCGCTATCTGCGCCGCTTTTTCAATGCTTCCGCCGTCACAATCTCTTTGGTGCAGGTTACTGCCGAACATACCTTGCACCATGCCCATCTTCTTCCCGGCCATGACCTTGTACATTTCGATCCGGTTGTGCTCGAACGTTCCCTGTCGCGCATGCTTCGCCCCTGGTCAGAACACCTGCGCCATCTTCTGGCCCGAACCCACGGTGAAACCGAAGGCCGGCGCTTGTGGCGCGAGTTCGGCGAGAACTTCGACGCAACCTATCGCAATCGGGTTAAGCCGCGTTTCGCCCAGCGCGATGTGCGTCACCTCGACCGGGTAGCCAAGGATCGCGTCGAGTGTTTCGACCTCTGGGGGCCTTTTACCGGCGTTGAGCGTTACTACCGCTTGCAGTTCTATAGCTCCCGACGCAGTTATCTCAACGAACTGATGCCGATTCTGGAAAATCTGGCCCTGTCGGTCATTGAAGAGATCGATTTTGATCTGCCCGGACCAACGGGGCTTTTGCACATTAAAAGTTTCGCTATTTTCAGCCCGCACGGCGAGTTCACCGAGCGACGTCCGGCCTTGCTGGAGGCGCTTGCCGCTATCCGTCGGGGTGAACTGGAAAACGATTATCTCAACCAATTGCTGTTGCCGACCGGGCTGGGGTGGCGGGAAGTCGATATTTTCCGCGCCTATAACAACTACTTCTATCAACTCGGCACGCCCTTCAGCAAAAAGCGGGTGGCCTATGCCTTGGTCAACAATGCCGCTGTGACTCTGCTTCTTTATCGCTATTTCGAAGGGCGTTTCAAAGACGAGCCGGCTTGGCGTGATTCCCGAGTGCGCGAAGAAGAGGTGCTTTCCCCCCTGCGGCAGGAAATCGTTGAGTCATTGCGCGAAGTGAATGATGTCAATGAAGATCAGATCCTGCGAACCCTCTTCAATCTCATCGACTCGACGGTGCGCAGCAATTTCTTCACCCGGCGTCATGCCGAGGATTACCTCCTTTCCTTCAAGATCAACTCGCTCGGCGTTATCGATATGCCCGCTCCGCGTCCCATGTTCGAGATCTTTGTCCATTCGGCGAGCATGGACGGGATCCATCTGCGCGGCGGCAAAGTGGCGCGCGGCGGCATTCGCTGGTCCGATCGCCCCGACGATTTCCGTACTGAAATTCTCGGTTTGCTCAAGACGCAGATGGCCAAGAACGCCCTGATTGTGCCGGTCGGCTCGAAAGGCGGGTTCGTGATCAAAACCCCTTATGCGGATCAGGATAAGGGGGTGGCTTTAGCCAAGGCCGCTTATCGGACCCTGATCCGGGGTCTGCTCGATCTCACGGACAACCGTGTGGGGGAACGCATCGAGCGTCCCGAGGGGATTGTCGCTTACGATGCCGAGGACCCCTATCTGGTGGTCGCCGCCGACAAGGGTACGGCCCAGTTCTCCGACACCGCCAATGCCTTGAGCCGGGATTACGGCTTTTGGCTCGATGATGCCTTCGCCAGCGGTGGCTCCCGGGGATACAATCACAAAACCCTGGGTATTACCGCCCGGGGCGCCTGGGAGTGCGTCAAGCGTCATTTCCGCGAACTGGGTCGCGACACCCAGAGCGAGCCCTTCACCGTGGTCGGCATTGGCGACATGAGTGGCGATGTCTTCGGCAACGGCATGTTGCAATCCCGCTCAATCCAGTTGCTGGCCGCCTTCGATCACCGGCATATTTTTATCGATCCCAACCCTGATCCGGAACATTCTTTCAACGAGCGCCGGCGTCTCTTCCAGCTTCCCCGTTCGAGTTGGGACGATTACGACCGGGCTCTCCTTTCCCAAGGCGGGGGCGTCTATCCTCGTTCGGCCAAGGAAATTCAGCTGTCGTCTGAAGTCTGTGCCCGGCTGGGATTACGTCAGGGGACCCTTTCTCCTGACGCCCTGATTCGGCTTCTGTTGACCGCCGAGGTTGACCTGCTCTGGAATGGCGGCATCGGTACCTATGTCAAGGCAAGCAGTGAGAAAAACGAGGAAGTCGGTGATCGGGCCAACGACAAGGTGCGGATTGACGGCCGCCAGTTGCGGGCCAAGGTTGTCGGGGAGGGCGGTAACCTTGGTTTCACCCAGCGCGGCCGGATCGAATACGCCTTGGCTGGTGGGCGGATCAATACCGATGCCGTGGACAATTCCGGCGGCGTCGATTGCAGTGACCACGAGGTCAATCTAAAGATCTTCATGCAACATCTCCTTGGCCAGGGTGTCTTGACCGGTCAGGATGTTCGAGATGAACTGCTGCTGGAATTGACGGACGAAGTTTGCCGGGAGGTTTTGGCCAATAATTACGGGCAAAGCCTCTGTTTAAGCCTCGATCAACGCCGTTGTCTGCGGGAAGTCGACCCCTTTCTCGACCATTGCGAGCGGTTGGGTCACGCCGGGCTTATGGATCGGCGTGACGAAAATCTTCCGACTGAAAAGGAACTTCTGGTTCGCGATCCCCAGGTTTTCACCCGACCGGAACTGGCGATTCTCATGGCCTACGGCAAGATGCAGATGTATCAGCAGTTGCTCGCTGACGACCTGGTCGCCCATCCGGAAGTCCGGAAGATCTATCTCCCTTCCTATTTCCCGAAAACGGTCGGAGATCGTTATGGTACCTATCTTTCCGGCCATCCCCTGGCTTCGGAAATTGCCGCAACGGTCATTACCAACTATCTGGTCGACCGGGGAGGGAGTACCCTGACCAGCGGGTTGGCCGAGAAATATGGCCTGCCGCTCGCCCAGGTCGCGACGGTCTGGCTTGGTTTTGACCGAGTTCTCGACGGCGAGACTTTGCGCCAGGCGGTCCATGCTCTTGACAATCGGATGCCTGCCGAACGGCAGCTTGAACTGCTGCTAACTCTTGAGGATACCTTGGTTGTCTTCTGCGACTGGGCTCTTGCCCATGATCTGGAAATAGCTCCGCACAGTTCTCGAGTCGCTTCTCTGCGGGAACAGCTTGCGTCTTTCGAAAAAGTGCTCGGCGGGTTGCTTCCCGAAGAGGAATGGCAACGCTGCAAGAATGTTGCGAAGACGGTGGAAGAACAGGGGATGACCGCTGAATTGGCCCGGCGTTTTTCCCTGCTGGGGGCGCTGCGGGATTTCCTTCCCGTGGTGATGCTGAATGAAGAGGCCGGCGGTGAACTCTACGCCACCGCGCGGGCCTTTCTCGATTTGCGTCGCCTGCTCGGTCTCGACGAACTGGCCCGGATGGCCCGTACGGTCCCCCTGCGCGATCAGTGGGATCGTCAGGCGTTGCGCGCTGTCACCAGCGCTTTCGAACGGGTCGGTTTCCGCTTGGCCAAGCTGGTGCTGGAAGACTACTCGGGCAATCCTGAAGCCTGCCTTGCCGCACGCCGCCGTGAGCTGAACGGTTTCCAACGTCTGCGCGAGAGCCTGCGCGGCCTGACCCTGGTCAACTACCACCCTCTGCTCATTGTTGCCGAAGCGGCCGAGGAACTTCTGCCTTGAGAGCGGGGATTGCCTGGATTTTTTCTTTTGAATTAAATTAACCTTGTAATATCAATGGGTTGGTGGTGGATTATGGCCGCGATAAGGGTAGACATGGACGTTTCGGCGTGCTATAAAAAATTCCGTTTTTTGAATGATTTACAGATCATTAACGGGACGCCACCCGGATCCTGAACCGGAGCAAAAAAGCGCGCCGGGAACGGTCCACTCGACATAGCAAGACCGCCTGGATCCATGGACCGGGACGGAAGGTGAGCAAAGGGGGCTTGATGCCCTGCCGAGATCGTTAGCGCGCCTTTCGGACGGCTTCCGAAGGGCTTTTTTTTATTGCCTGTGGGCAAGAGGGGATGTGCCTTTTGAAAAAGACGAAGACCATACTCGATATTCGCCGGATGAAGGTCGAAGGGGAAAAGATCACCGTTCTTACCGCCTACGACTATCCCTTGGCTCGCCTCATGGATCTGGCGGGCATCGACATGATCCTGGTCGGCGATTCGGTCGGCACGGTCGTCGCCGGTTACGACAACACCCTGCCGGTGACGCTCGAAGAGATGCTCTACCACACCCGCGCCGTGGTGCGCGGCACCTCCTCGGCTCTGGTTGTGACCGACATGCCTTTTCTTTCCTATCAGGTCGATCTCGCCGAGGCGCGGCGCAACGCTGGCCGGCTGATCAAGGAGGGCGGGGCGCAGGCGGTCAAACTCGAAGGGGGCGAAAACATCGCCGCCACCATTCGCGCCATTGTCGACATGGATATCCCAGTGGTCGGCCACATCGGCCTGACCCCGCAATCGATCCATCGCATGGGCGGCTTTCGGGTGCAGGGCAAGGAAAACCTCCAGGCCCGGCAGCTGCTCGCCGACGCCCGCGCCGTTGAGCAGGCCGGCGCTTTTGCCTTGGTCCTCGAAGGCATTCCCGCGCCCCTGGCCCAGGAGATCACTGAGACCGTAGCGATTCCCACCATCGGTATCGGCGCCGGGGTGCACTGCGACGGGCAGGTGCTGGTAATTCACGACATCCTCGGTCTTTGCGAGAAGTATTCCCCCAAGTTCGTCAAACGCTTCGCCGACGTTTCCGAGACCATCAGCCGGGGGATCGCCGACTATATCCGTGAGGTCAAAGCCGGCATCTTCCCCGACGATGAACATTCTTTCAAGTAAGGAGGAAAAAGGCTGAAGGCTGAAGGCTGAAGGGTTTAAAATCCTTTATCCTCGCACCTTTATCCTCGCACCTTTCATGCAAATCATCACCGACGTTCAAGAAATGCAGGCACGTTGTTTGGCCGCCCGCGAGGCGGGAAAACGGATCGCTTTCGTGCCGACTATGGGCTATCTGCATCACGGCCACCGCTCCCTCCTCGACGAAGGACGCAAGCGCGGCGATCTGCTGGTGCTGTCGATCTTCGTCAACCCGACCCAGTTCGGCCAGGGGGAAGATTTCACCTCGTATCCTCGCGATCTGACCGGGGATGCCGCCCTCGCCGAAGAGTCCGGAGTCGACTGGATCTTCGCGCCCGAGGCGCGAGATATGTATCCGCCCGGCTACGCTACCTACGTCGACGTTGCAGGGTTCACCGACACCCTCTGCGGGCGCAGCCGCCCCGGTCATTTTCGTGGGGTGACGACGGTTGTGAGTAAGCTCTTTCTCATCGTCCAGCCCCATGTCGCCCTCTTCGGGCGCAAGGATTTCCAGCAGCTGGCGGTGATCAAGCGGATGACCCTAGATCTCAACCTGCCGGTGGAGATCGTCGGCATGCCCATCATCCGCGAAGCCGACGGCCTCGCCATGAGTTCCCGTAATGTCTATCTGTCCCCCGCCCAGCGCGCCCAGGCCCTGTGTCTGGTCGACGCCCTACGCCAGGCGATCGGGTCGGCGCGGCGCGGGGAAACTTCCGCCGCGCATCTCATCGCTGTCGCGCGGGAACGGATCGAACGGGAGCCGGAAGCGCAGGTCGATTACATCCAGATCTGCCATCAGCTGACCCTTGAAGACCAGGCGACCGTCGATCGCGATTCGGTGATGCTGCTGGCGGTTAAAGTGGGAAACACCCGTCTCATTGACAATGCCCGTCTTTTCGAGGAGGCATAAAAATGATGCGGTTAATGCTCAAGTCGCAGTCCCACCGTACCACCGTTGCCGGCGCTGACTTGGACTACGAGCAGAGCATCTTTAGTGATCCGCAGATGATGAAAGAGGCGATCTGAAACCGTGTCCACTCTTTTTCTCGCCCGTTATCTGCTGCCAATAACCGCACCCCCCATCGAGGACGGCGCTTTGCTGGTCGACGGCGGGCGCATTCTTGAAGTCGGTACCCGCAAATCGATGACCGCGACCGCTTCGGGGGCCGCGGTCATCGATTTTGGGGACGCCATTCTTCTTCCGCCCTTGGTCAATGCCCACACCCATCTGGAATTGACCCATTTTCCCCGCTGGCGCGCCGAAGCCGGTGAGTTTCCCGATCCCGGCGGCGATTTCGTCGACTGGATCCTGCATGTCATTCGGGTCAAGCGCGGCCTTTCCTTCGACCGTTTCGAAGCTTCGCTGGAATCGGGGATCGCCGCCTCCCTCGCTGCCGGTACCGGCGCGGTGGGCGACATCCTTTCCTACTTTCCCGCCCGCACGGCTTACCGGCACAGCCCGCTCAAGGGGCGGCTCTATCTGGAAACCCTCGGCCTCGACCCGGCCCAGGGGCGGCAGCTGCTCAGTCGCATCGGCACCTTGCTTGACGAAAAACGGGCCGGACAGCTGCGGCTCGGCATCGCCCCCCATTCGAGCTATTCGATCTCTGCCGAATATCTCACCCAGATTATGGATTTTGCCCGCCGCCGGAAAGTGGCGACGACCCTGCATCTGGCTGAGGCGCCCGCTGAAGTGAGTTTCATCCGGGATTCCACCGGACCGCTCGCCGACAAGCTCTATCCCTATGTTGGCTGGAAGGGGATGGCCCCACCCCCGGCGCGCCGCTCCCCCGTGGCTTGGGCCGAGCAGTGCGGCGCCTTGGTTCCCTCCTGCTTGCTCGCTCACGGCGTGCAGATCGATGCCGATGACGCCGCGCGCCTCGCTCGGGCCGGATCCACCGTCGTTTTCTGCCCCCGTTCCAACGCTCGCCTCGGCGTCGGGCGACTGCCGGTGGAGCTTTACCGCACCGCCGGAGTGCCCCTGGCCCTAGGCACCGACAGTCTCGCCAGCAACGAAACCCTCTCGGTCTGGGATGAAATCGCCTTCGCCCGGCAATGGTTTTTGGGCCGACTGGAGCCCGCCGAGTTGCTAGTCATGGCCACCATTCACGGCGCCCAGGCCCTCGGCGTGGCGGCCGATCAGGGGGAGATTCGGGCCGGGCTGGGCTGCAACTTCCAGGTGCTCAAACCCGCCGAACTACCTGTTTTTGCCGAACTTGAAGAATTCCTCTGCACTCCGGGGCGAAGCGCCGACGTCGCCTCCCTCTTCCTTGACGCCTGGGATGTGTTGCAAAAGTCCTGAGCCGCCGGTATAATCCCCATCCCACTAGCGACGCCGGGCATGAACTGGCGCATACCAGGAAGATTCGAGCCGATGGGCATCAAAATCATCGCCACCAACAAAAAGGCCTATCACGAATATTTCATCGACGAGGTCTACGAGGCCGGTCTGGTACTCACCGGCACCGAAGTCAAGTCGTTGCGCCAGGGGAAGGTCAATCTCAAGGAGTCCTTCTGCCGCATCAAGGACGGCGAGGTCTTCATCAACAACATGAACATCAGCCCTTATGAACAGGGCAACCGCGAGAACCACGACCCCACCCGGGTGCGCAAGCTGCTGCTCCATCACGAAGAGATCGCCAAGCTGACCCGCAAGGTCGAGGAGCGGGGCCTGTCGCTGGTGCCGACTAAGATCTATTTCAAGGAAAGCCGGGCCAAGCTCGAAATCGGTATCGGCCGCGGCAAGAAGCTTCACGACAAGCGCGAGACGCTTAAGGAAAAGCAGCATAACCGTGAAACCGCCCGCGCCATCCGCGACCATTCCCGCGGATAAAATTGCTTGTTTTTTCGACGTTTTTGTGCGATATTTAACATGCTTTCGAGGAAATTCGAAAGGAACCAACAACCAATCACCACTAACTCATCAGTGTTTATAAGGGGGTGCCCAGGTTTCGACGGGGATTGGAAGCGAAGGTGGCATGCCGGGGACGCCAGTTGGCCTCGTTAAAAAACTGGCAACAATACAAACGCCGACAACGACGTTCGTTACGCACTGGCTGCTTAATTGCAGCCACGTCTTAGGTTCCATCGCCCATGTGGGGCCATAAGACGTCAATTTAGTGGGCTAGCTTTTGTGAAGGTCTGTGGCGCAAAAGCGAAATCAAAGCAGAATCGCCGTTCGTGTATCCTGTCCATGGGAGCCGTGACCGGTTAAATCCAATACACGGACTACGCATGTAGAAGCCTTACGTGAAAGATTTTCGGACGCGGGTTCGATTCCCGCCACCTCCACCATTTCAAAAAGACAGACCCGTCCACTAACCGCGTCCGGTTATTGGACGGGTTTTGTTTTTCTGTGTATTGTCAGCGACTTACGTCACTTTCAGAGTGTCGGCACTGCTGCCCCGATCACTCCTTTTTCGGGAAATCCGTCATACCCAGCTTCTCTTTCGCCTCCAAATTCTCCGCATTCTTACCCCCATTCTCCGGACCTCGTCCGGTTTCCTGCATTTTTTCCTGCAACCGCTGTTCGGCGATCTCGTCAGCAAACTGGTTGATACTCTTTATGATTCCGTCAAACAGGTCGTTGATGTCCATGGTCGGTGGCTCCTCGCTTTGGTTTATGCCGTTACTTACCGGAGAGCCGGAGAAAGTGTCGGGCGTCGGGTAGTTTTTTTATGCTTTCTGATATCCATGGGGCTTACTTACCGGGTGGCGGCGGGATGTGTCGGAGGTGAGGGCGAAGTAAAAATGCGCTCCAGAAAGGGCGCAAGCAGTTGCACGATTCTGTCTTGATGCCGGGAACGGCCTCCACGCCATGACCCATAACGGGGAACGGATCGCTTCTGGAATTTTCATCAAGATGTGCAGTAACGATATTTTTGCAAATCGCGCTTGACAAATGGTCTCGGGCTTTGTAACTTATGCAGAAACAACATTACAGCATTCTTTGCGGTGGGCGGATGAAGATAAAAATCAAAAAATTGGCAACAGTGCAGATGGGGTACTCGTTCCGATCCCGGCTTGAGGCAGCTGAGGGTGGCAGTGTTTCGGTTATCCAGATGAAGGATCTTCTCGACGACAACACGGTTGACTGTGATGGCTTGATGAAAATCGATATGGAGGCCGTGAAGGAGCATCACCTTGCGAGAAAAGGTGATCTGGTCTTCAGGTCACGTGGCCACATAGCCACATCTGCAGTTTTGCTTGATGATCCGGGCAAGGCTGTTGTCGCTGCACCTTTATTAAGGATACGGGTGACCAAGCCTGACAAGGTTTTGCCCGAGTATCTGAACTGGTATATCAGCCAGCGGGATGCGCAGATTTTTCTGACCAGCCGGGCCAAAGGGACGGTTCAGAAAATGATCAGCAAGCAGGCCATTGAAGATCTGGAGGTGGCGCTGCCAAGTCTGGAAAAACAGAAAAACATCGTAGAGCTGGCCACGTTGTCTGCTCGTGAACAAACCCTGCTTCACACGCTGGCCGATAAGCGGGAACAATACATTTCAACAGTACTAATGCAGTTTGTAAAAGGAGAATAAAACATGAGCAGCAAGATTGATCAAAAAGACATCAACAACGCGGCATGGGCGGCGTGCGACACCTTCCGGGGCGTTGTTGATCCGGCGCAGTACAAAGACTACATCCTCGTGATGCTGTTTTTGAAATACATCTCGGATGTATGGCAGGACCACTACGAAGAGTATCAGAAGCAGTATGGCGATGATGATGCTCGTATCCGCCGCAAGCTCGAGCGTGAGCGTTTTGTTCTCCCTGTGGTGAAACTCACCGAAAAGAATGACGAAACCGGCGAGGAAACGGTTCTGGATGAATTTCCCGCCACCTATTACAGCCTGTATGGGCGCCGGTCCGCCGCCAACATCGGTGAGCTGATCAATATCGTGCTCGATCATATTGAAGAGAGCAACAAGAGCAAACTCGAAGGGGTTTTCCGCAACATCGACTTCAACAGCGAGGCCAACCTAGGACGGACGAAGGATCGCAACAAACGCCTCAAAACGTTGCTGGAAGACTTCAATAAGCCACAGCTCAACATGAAGCCCAGCCTCGTTTCTGAGGATGTGATCGGTAATACCTACATCTATCTGATTGAGCGCTTCGCCTCCGATTCCGGAAAGAAGGCGGGAGAGTTCTTTACCCCACTGAAGGTAACCGAACTGGTAGCCAAGCTTGCAGGTCCCAAACCGGGCGACCGTATTTGTGACCCAACTTGTGGTGCCGGTGGCTTGTTGATCAAGGCCGCAGAAGAAGTCGCCAAGCAGGCTGGAGACGACAAGCAAGCCGCTCGCAACTTTGCCCTCTTTGGACAGGAGTCCAACGGCAGCACGTGGGCGCTCTGCCGCATGAACATGTTCCTGCACAGCTTTGACAGCGCCCGGGTGGAATGGTGCGACACCCTGAACAGTCCGCTGCTGGTGGAAAATGACCGGCTCATGAAATTCAACTGCGTGGTGGCCAATCCGCCGTTCTCGCTGGACAAATGGGGTGCCGAAAGCGCCGAGAGCGATCAGTACAACCGCTTCTGGCGCGGGGTGCCGCCCAAGAGCAAAGGCGACTGGGCCTTTATCAGCCACATGGTGGAAACCGCCCTTGAAAAGCAGGGCCGTGTCGCCGTGGTGGTTCCCCATGGCGTGTTGTTCCGGGGAGCAGCCGAAGGGCGTATCCGTGAAAAAATGATTGAAGAAAATCTGCTGGATGCCGTGATCGGACTGCCGGGCAATCTGTTCCCGACCACCAACATTCCGGTGGCGATTCTGGTTTTTGACCGCTCCCGTGAAAAAGGCGGCGCTCGGGAAGAACGTAAAAACGTCTTCTTTGTCGATGCCAGCCGCGAGTTTGTCTCGGGCAAGAATCAGAATACCCTCTCGGAAGCGCATATCGGCAAAATCATGGCAACCTACACCGCCAGAGCTGAAGAGGAAAAATACGCTCATGTGGCCGAGTTCGCCGAGATCAAGGAAAACGACTTCAACCTCAATATCCCCCGCTATGTGGACACCTTTGAGGAGGAAGAGGAGATCGACATTGATGCGGTGCAGGTGGAAATTGACGATCTGGAAAAAGAGCTGACTGCGGTACGGGTGAAGATGGCCGAGAAGCTCCAGCAGATCAACCGGGAGAATGCCTGATGGATAAAAATACAATTACCAAGCTTACCAACTCGTTTGATGCCATTGTTCGGCAGATTCCGGACGAGCCGACCGAGTTCTGGTATGCGCGAGAGATTATGACCGCTCTTGGCTATGATCGCTGGGAAAATTTCAGCAAGGTCATCCATAAAGCATCTATTGCCTGCGAGACCGCCGGCGGGGAGGTTGCCAACCATTTTCGTGGCGTCACGAAAATGGTCACCATAGGTTCAGGTGCGGAACGCCCGGTTGAAGACATCATGCTCACCCGCTATGCCTGCTACCTCATCGCTCAAAACGGCGATCCCCGCAAGGAAACGATTGCCTTTGCCCAGACCTATTTCGCGGTGCAGACGAGAAGACAGGAGCTGATCGAAGAACGGCTTCGCTTGCAGGAACGCCTGCAGGCAAGGCAGAAGCTGACGGAATCGGAAACCGAGCTGTCCCGCAATATCTATGAACGCGGTGTGGATGACCGCGGTTTCGGACGGATTCGCTCCAAGGGTGATGCTGCCTTGTTCGGCGGCAATACTACCGCGCAGATGAAGGACAAACTCGCCATGCCGTCCAACCGTCCACTTGCCGACTTTCTGCCGACGGTGACCATTGCCGCCAAAAACCTGGCAACGGAAATCACCAATCATAATGTCCGCCGGAACGACCTGCATGGTGAATCCTCAATCACAGACGAACATGTCCAGAACAACACCAGCGTCCGAACCATGCTGGGCGAACGCGGGATCAAACCGGAAGAACTGCCGCCCGAGGAGGATATCAAGAAGCTGGAACGCCGCGTCAAATCAGCGGAGAAAAAGCTGATCAAGGGATGCGAGCTGCCGCAGAAAAATGATGAGGTATGAGTGATGAATGATGAATTAAAGAAAAACTCAGCACTTAGCATTCACCACTCAGCACTCGGGGAAGCTGCACGGGAGATTCTGCGATGATGGAATGGTCACGAGGAAGAGTGAATGATCTGATCGAATCGCTTGAGTCAGGAGTGAGCGTAAACGGAAGTGATGATATTCCTGCCTCCAATGAACCGGCTGTTTTGAAAGTCAGTGCGGTTACATACGGCAAGTTTGACCCTCAAGCGAGCAAACCAATCAAAAGCGCAACTGAGCTGCAACGTGCGAAATGTGTACCTCGAAATGGAGAGATAATCATCAGTCGCAGTAATGCGCCAGACATGGTTGGTGCGAGTGCCTACATTAAAGAGGACTTTCCAAATAGATACCTCCCGGACAAATTGTGGCAGACCGTTCAGAAGAAAGGAGTCACCACTGACATGAGATGGCTTGCTTTTTTCTTGGCATCCCCATGGGCAAGGTATCGCCTTTCAAGTCTTGCGACTGGCACGAGCAGTAGCATGAAGAATATTACCAAGTCGGAATTGATGACACTGCCTATATCGATTCCGCCGCTTCCCGAACAAAAAGCCATTGCCGATCTGCTGTCCACCTGGGATGGGGCCATCGAGAAAACCGAACGGCTGATTCAGGCGAAGGAACGGCAATTAAGGCAGATGTCGAGATGGCTTCTTTTTGGTCATAAAAGACTGGGCAATCAAAAGGATGAGTTGGCTGATGGACACTTCTTTAAATACCCATCTGACTGGGCGTTGGTCAAAATTGGAAAAGTTGCAAAGGAAGTTTCTGCACGCAACGGGGAGTCCGAAGAGACTGTGCTGTCATGCTCAAAATATGATGGATTTGTCAATTCACTGGACTACTTCGGAAAACAAGTCTTCAGCAGTGATACATCCAACTACAAGGTCGTTAAAAAAGGACAATTCGGCTACCCCTCAAATCATGTTGAAGAAGGTTCAATAGGCCTTCTTGAACATTGCGAAAAAGGCATTGTCAGTCCGATCTACGTTGTGTTTGAAGCATTGAAAGAAAAGGTGCATTCACCTTATTTGTACAAGCTGCTTAAGACGGACATTTATCGACACATTTTCCAAGTCAGCACAAGTTCATCGGTTGACCGCCGAGGCAGTCTCCGCTGGGGTGATTTCTCAAAAATCAAGGTGCTGATTCCATCGCTTGAGGAACAACAGGAAATTTCAGAGACACTGTCTTCAGCCCAGCACGAAATCGATCTGCTGAAACAGCTCGCAGAAAAATACAAAACCCAGAAACGCGGGCTGATGCAAAAGATGCTCACCGGCGAATGGCGGGTAAAACCGGAAATCGTTAACCAATACATGGAGGCATAATTATGATGCCACCGCAAAAAGAGAAGATCCGACAAATAGTTTAAATCATTAGATTATTTGCAATTTTTTTCTTGCGCCGGGACGTGATCTATGGTATATTCCTTAACAATTCCAATGCTTTGCGAGGGA
>Ga0265295_1002579_pt1 | contig 28318 bp, 25 predicted proteins | sample Munlansysbiofilm_FD_192503 | JGI IMG/M metagenome (GOLD analysis project Ga0265295, IMG submission 192503) | Leachate microbial communities from a municipal landfill in Southern Ontario, Canada - Methane capture system biofilm | ecosystem: Engineered > Solid waste > Landfill > Unclassified ... | reverse complement strand
AAAGATTTTTACTAAAAAACATCTCACTCCTTGCTCTTTCGCAAAAGTTTAAATATTGTGAGTGATAAACTATTCCACCACAATCTGTATCTTCGTAATAAACTCTCAATTTCACTATATATTCTCCTATTTATTGGCTTTTGAGTCACTATCAAAAATATTCGCTCCAAAATTCGCTCCAATTTTGGATATTTTTTCAAGTCTTTCGTCTTCACCTTTTTTAATAAACTTAGTGTAATACATCAAAGTTGTTTGAGTATCTTTATGCCCCAATGTCTTGCTTACCCAAGTTATATCTTCACCAGCTGCTATAAGCTGTGAAGCAAATGTATGTCTAAGATTATACAGTTTTCTAACTTGGATCTTATTTACTTTTAAAACCTTTTTTAGCCTTAAATTGATGATGTCATGAGAGTAAAATGGCTTTTTCTGAGAGCTTATAAAAATAAACTCATAATTACTTGTTATTTCATACTGCTCTTTTAAAGCCAACTCAGCCAATGGAAGCATATCGACCTTTCGTTTACTAGAAAGTGTTTTAACGGGTCCGATTTTTTTGTTTACAATGGTTTTGTATATGTTGATCTGTTTTTTATCAAAATCAATATCACACCACTTCAAAGCTATTATTTCCCCTGGCCTCATACCAGTTGCATACATTAGCATGATAAAGTTTTTTAGATAACCATCTGTCTTTTCTAAAAGGGTTTTTATCTCAGCTTCCGAAAACGGAAAAATATCGTCTTCTTCATCATCGTGCATCGTGACTTTTTCAATCGTCTTAGGTGATTCAACCTTTCGTATAGGATTTGACTCAACTACCTCATTTTTAACTGCATAATCAAATATGCTAAGAAAAATTGAGCGATACTTTTGTACTGTCAAATGTTTGAAGTTCTTAAGCAGTTTATTTTGCCATTTCTCAATATCTATGGGCTTGACTAGATGTAATAACTTATCTCCAAAATATGGCTTTACATGATTGTTATAGTGTCCTAAATTTCGTTCATATACATGAGGACGAACTTTATCTTTATGTACGATAAAGAACTCCTCTGCCCACTCTTGTACGCACAAGTCTTCTTTTTGTACAGAAATCTCAACTTTTCCTGTCAAATACTCTACAATAGATGGAATAATCTCTCTTTTTACAATAATCAGATTTGAAGCTGTAGCCTCTAACCCTGTAGTTTTTTTCTTCGGAGGCTCTCCTTTTACTGGATAAAATGAGATCTGCCATTTATTGTACTTTTCAAAAATCGTAAATGTAAAATCTAGGTAATTTACCTTTTCTCTTTTGTTTGATTTAGCCAACTTTCAATCCTTTCACAATATTCATAACTGATGGATGATATATCTTTTGTTTCTCGCTCTTTGGCTCTTTATCTGTGTTTTGTTTATTCTGTCTGTTCTTTTTATGTTCATAGAGACCTTGAGGTATATATTCCACCCTACCTTTTTCATTGATAAAATACTCTACACCCTCTTGAAACTTACCGCTCTCTTTCCAATTATCAAGTGTTTTTTCACACACACCAAAAAAGTTTGCAACACCTTTTTTTGTTTTGAAATCAGGAATTAGCAAGACCAATAACTCTTCTTGAGATTCAAGCTTTTGTAAAATAAGTTTTAAAACATTTTCTGAAATTTCCGACATATTTTTCTCCAATTCTTTGTATATATTCATAATTTAAAAAAGCTTTAGCTCTTCGATTGCTCTTGGTTCGTACTTTGGCAGTTTCGCAAGTTTTTCAGCTTCGCTCTCAAGTCGATAGAAAATTGCATTTTTTTCACTTGGTCTTTGCTCAGATATCCATTTGCCTTTATCTCCCCACACTTGGAGCCACTTGATAGCTTTTTTCTGCCCTACTTTATACTCACTAAAAAACTTCACTTTTTCAAGATAGGATAAAACCTCACTTTGGTTCATCTCACCATCTTCTAATGCATCAAGTACATACATCACAAATTTTGATTCTCTTTGACTAATATTAAAAGTGTCATAATCCACTTCTTTGTCAATTTTTCTGTTATTTGTGAGATATGCTCTTCCCGTGATGTCATACCGACTCGCTTTTTGAGGATGCAGTAAAATACAAGAGTTAAATTCATTTCGCTCAATCATATAGGTGTAATCCGCATAATTTTCAATCTGTTGGCTATCTGCAAACACTCCAGCTTTGTTTGTATGATGTATCAAAAGTGATCCACCACCTACATCACGGAGCATTTTTTCATACTTATATAAATGATCTGTATCGATAAAACCTCGCCTTTTTTTGGCAGTTAAAGTAAGTGAATCTTCTATTACAAAATAAGTTCTCTCAGGATGATTTTTTTGCTCTATGACGGTATCTCGCAGTAGATTTTGTGATGCCTCTGAAAAATAATCTGCATTTTTTCCTGCATACATAAATCTATTGTCGTACCAATGCATCATTTTATCGATACCAAGCTCTTTGATTTTACTCACACTCATATCACCATCGATATAGATGATATAAGCATGTTTATAGCTATCTAAAATGATTGAACACAGATGTAAAACCAAAGTTGTTTTACCGCTACCACTTGGTCCTATAAGCACCCCAATGCTTCCTTGCGGTATCAGATTTTGTATCAGCCATTTTGTTTTTGGCGCTGATTGAATATCGTTGTAGGTATAAAAAAAGTTTTTATGCTTCTCTTCTAGTGTTAAATTCACTTGTGTAAGACTGTTTTCTAGTCTTAGCCTTTCATTTTCCAAAGCTTCTTTATCACTGTCACTCAAATAGTGGTATTTGTTTAAAAGAATTGAATCAATTTTCTCGATAAGCTCTGGAATTCTTTGTTGTTTTTTGATTTTTTCTTCTATTTTTGTTAGTATGTCATCCATTTTGGTCTCCTGCTACGGTCATCAAAATACAAAAACAAGCTGAGAGTGGCCGCTTTCAGTTTGTTCTTTTTTTAGATTTAGCTTCACTAAGTCATCAGTTCCAAAAACATCTTTGATACTCAAATCAAATTTTTTACAAAGCTCTTCGATATCCAAATAATCAAAATCTTCATCAAGCATTGAGTTTTTCCAAATTGTTTGAAGTCCTTTTTTTATGGTATCTTTATCAAACTTTTCAAGTTCCATAAGCTCAAGCACCACATCAAGTTCATCATTTGATTTGATATTTTCATGTAATTGTCCAAAACTTGGGGCACAATAGAGTTTATATTTTTGATTAGTGGTTATGTTTCTCATATTGTTAAGTAATCTCTCTATTAACCAAGATACAGCATTTGAAATATTTTCACACTTTAAAAATCTGCTTATCCCTTTAAGATGTGATTTTTGAAGCTGACTTTTTAGCATCTCAACTGCATCAGCGTATGCAAAATCAAAATCACTAAATAAAAGTCGTTTTGATTTAGCAATTTTGTAGATATCATCTCTTGCAAGTTCAACAACTAAATCAAAATGATTTAACAAATCATCAACAGTTTTGATTTTATTACTATTACTTAAAATTTCAACAAGTTGCATTTAATCTCCTTTTTTGTATAATTGGGAATGGAATATCATTTATTTATATTAAATTCCCATTTGGGAAGTATTTTATCAAATAGAAATTTATTTGTCAAGGTTGTTTTATGAAAATTAGTGAGAAATTACAATTAATAAGAAATATAAAAGGAATCAACAAAAAAGAATTTGCAGAATTAACAGGAGTCGCTCAATCAACTATTACAAGATATGAAAGTGGAGACAGAGAGCCTGACTATTCTTTTTTAAAAATACTTTTTGAAAAGTTGGATGTAAATCCTAATTGGATTTTTTTTGATGAGCTCCCACAAATTAATTATGTAGATGAATTGGCAGTATCAAATGAAAATCGCCAATTATTAATTGATTTAAACAATACATTGTCTCCCAATGAGCTTCATGAAGAATTAAATAAAATTATCATCAATAAAGCAATTGATGAAATTGCGGGCCAAAATAGTTCACAAGAAAAATCATCAATAAGAAAATTTTTAGAAGCAATCAAACTTGAGGGACATATTCCATTTAGACCCTTATTATTTTTATACTATATTTTTAGATATGTAAGAGATAATAATGAAGAATTAACCAATTTAAAATTGGATAAATCTGAAAAACCTTACCAAACATATTTATTGGACTTAGTTAGAAGATATAGTGTTTTGTCTTTTAAAAACAACCCTGCATTTACGTCACAAATTAAAAAGCAATTTGAAGCATCAATCAGTATGTATTTAGAAGAAGAAGATTGTAGACGATTAATTACTCACTATGAACAAGTAATTAAAAATATTGAATCAAAAATGACTCCAATGATTGTACTTGCCCATAGAAAGATTGATACTAAAACTTTATTTCCAAAACAAAAATAACTTTTAATTAATAGCATTTCTAACAAAGTGATAAAATGCATTGTAGCTGATTTTACCTTCTTCAGGTAAGTCAGCATTAATTAATCTCCATGCTGATCTTATAGATACACCTTTCAAAATCAAATTTTCGATTTCATTTTTATATTTTTCCATTCTACTTTTTGCTGCCATTTGTTGCTCCTTTTAAAAATCTACATCTTCATTCATATTTTTACAAATCCAAAAAAATATGAATGTCTTTAGAAGTTTTATTTAAAAGGAGAAAATTTTATGCAAAAAATAGACTCAACAATTTGTGAAAGCATCACAAAACTAAATCTTGAATCCCAAAATCAAAGGTTAAGACTTTTTGCGAAAGTAGATATCACAACAAAGCTAAAAATTCTTACCACTCAAAAGCAACTGTTTCACAAACTAAAAAGTGCTTATAGTGATGTAGATAATAGTATTTTGACTCTAGCATCACTTATTTTAGCCATAGATACGGTTGCAAATGAGCTTGATGATGTAAATCTCAATGCAATAAAACTTCGAGGGAAAAATAACAAAGCCAAAATAAAACGGCAAAAGGTGCTTGGATATTGGGCAATAGTGAGAACTCTAAAGTTAGAACAAAATATGAGTTTTCGTGATATAGCTACTTATTTTGCAAAATATCATAAATTTCAGATTTCTTATTCAACTATTTTTGAAATGTGGAATGAAATAGAAAATAATATAAAAAAAGAGGAGAATTAAAAAATGGCAATGAATGAAATAATTACATTAAATGACTTTGGATCTGAACTAAAGATGATTAAAGTTCCACTTAATTTAGACAAAGAGATTTATTTACTTCATATTTTTGAAGAAAATTATAATCTTAATAAGAAGTTTATACGAGGTGAATTAGTGCTGATTGAAAATGAAATTTTCACTTCAACATTCGCTGATACCGTGCATTTCATGGAAGAGTTAAATCTTTTTGATACTGGCAATAATCAAAACAAATATCTTGATATCACTGAATATAAAAACACCAAAAATTTAAAGCTTAAAACTAATACAGACAAAAATATTTTTATATCTAAATCGGAAGCAAAAGCAATCTATAAGCTATTTAACATGGCTTTTCAAGGATACTCTGTTGCAACTGTACTTGAAAAAGAGTTTAGAGTTACACCTCAAATTCTCACAAAATTGTTACATGATAATAATTTATTAGATAGGTAATGAAATGAAATTTTTTATGTATGTAATTTTAATTCTTCTATATATTTTATTAATTTATCAAATTTATAAGCTATATAAAAATTATATAAAATATAAATATGATAATGATCATCTGCAAAGTAAAAATGATTTGCGGATGATAGAAGTCGAAGTTATTGAAAATTGTCAAGATGATGAGATTCAAAGTAAGCAAGAAATTGAATACAATGATGAATATGATTTTGATATATTAGTAAAAAAATCTTTATATAATCCAATAAAAGATAGTTTATATTATTTTAGTAATTTATATGATTTAGTAATTTGTGAACATGAGTTGATTGATGAACCTTTCCACTCCAAGTTCTATGAAATACTTATATTTTTAAGTGACAATGAATTTATGATTGTTGATCCATCTTCAAAAGTTATAAATTTAAACATACGAGATGAAAATAATCATATGAAAACTTCAAAATCATATAATGTATTTAGTTTAAAAGATATATATGAGTTTGTAATAAAAAGTTTATTCAATAAAATGTTAAAACTTAAAAAACAAGATGCTCAAAATATTATTATTTCAATATTTGTAGTTTTACTTGAAAAGTCTATACATTATAACTCTAATGAATCTACTGCTAATATGATGATGAGAATTTTAAATAGTTATAAATATAAAGATGAAATTATGAAAATAGTTCAATTAATAAAATCAGCAGATAATGATTATTCATTCATTAGAGAATTAATTAATATATCTGTATTTAATATTGAAACTTATCCATACAATGATTTTGAAATTCAAAAACCACTTAAAATAAGAGAAGAGTTACCGCAAAAATATCTTAAAAACTTCTAAAACAGGTGTTTATTCACCTGTTTGTTTTTTGTTTATTTTTCTGTTTTTTAACCCTATTTTTAAAACCAACACAAAACCCCACCACAAAAGCACTTTCATGTTTGATTATCCCAAAAAAGGAAACTGAAAAAAATATTTGTCACTACCTCTTTTTTAGGTATGAAAATATCAAACAATTTTTCATGTTAAAATTGTTCTAGTTTTTTTATTTAAAAGACAAATTACCTTATAGGTGGAGCTCAAGAATCGCTTACGAGTATTCTGTACCATCTCAACCAAAAGAGCGTCAAAAGATTTTGATTTCCTTTGATTTAGAAATTTTTTGAACTATCAATAATCAAAGAAGTTTGACAAGCTTTAACTTGTAAGAGTGTTATTGAATATATTTTATAAATTTTTACTGCTAACTAGTATGCTCGAAATGTTAGTGATTTAGATGCAAAAATCAGAAAATAAATGCAGATTGACTTAACTAAATTTACCGCCTAGGATAGAGGCTGAAACTATCAAAACTAAAATATAAAAGGATAATTTCTTGCGAGGAAGTGTTTACTATCAAAGCTCACAATTAGCCAAACAAATCTTTGAATCTGGAGCTAAAAAAAAAGATAGAATAAATCCAAACCATGAACATTTTCAAAAGGTTGCAAGTTATAAAACAATGGAGAGTTACCGCTCAATTTGGAACAATTTTTTCAACTACCTAAAAGAACATTGGGGTATAAAAGATTTTGAAAAGATTGAATCACAACATATCCAAGCATATATGGATTATAAAATAGAATACTACCCTTCAAAACAATATCTTGAAAAAATAAGTGCAGCTTTAGGTAAACTTGAGATTGCTCTGAAACTCTTTGCAAAAAATATTTATAATGAAGATAGAAATTATGATTTTTCAATCCGCCAAACTCTTTTAGATGAAGCAAGAGATTTAAAATATGTAGCAAATAACTACCATAACCGTGCATACAATAATCCAGAACTTTTAATTTCAAATCTTAAAAATCCACTTCATAAATTAACTGCAACTATTCAATATGAAGGAGGTGCACGAATTGAAGGTGTGGCACTTGTTAAACCTGAACAACTTCTTGGAAATAGACTAGATGCTATCACAAATACACAAAAAGGGGTTATATTCACAAAAGAAAAAGGTGGCAAAGAGGGAGAGGTTTTAGTATCACTTGATACTTATAACAAATTAGAAAATTATCTATCACAAAATCCAAAATTTAAAATCAATAGACAATCTTATTATATTGATATAAAACAAGCAGCTATATTATCAAATGAAACACCAGAAGCTTCACATGGACTAAGATGGAATTTTGCAAAAAGAAGAATGTTTGAATATGCCAAATCTGGATACTCTTATGCCCAATCACTTCAAGAAGTAAGCTATGAGATGAAGCATAATCGTGCAAGTATTACAGAGCATTATTTAGGTGGTTAAATCTTGACAAAAAGCCATATTTTTCTAAAAATAATCAAAAAAAGGAAACAAAAATGCTTATAATCAAAGAATATTTAACAGCTGTAAAACTAGATAAACATAACAAACTGCTATTTGCATATGACATTAAAGATAACCTCATAGATGAACAAAGTGAAGGGATTTTAAGTGAAGTCAATGAGGTGATGTATCAAAAAATAGCATCACACTTTCATATCAAGCCAGAGGATTTTGGAGTGCAAATTGGTTGAAATTTGAGCTACATTTTGGTAGAATTCATCTTGAATATCAAGCCCTAAGACGGGAGCGACTCTGCTAGTTCTTGAGGGCTGAAAAACTTTTTACTCTTTTATATATGTAATATCAAATGCCTTGCAACTTCTAAAATTTTGCAACCTATTTTGCAAAGAAAAAGTGTTGTTCATGTCATATTGTTGAAAAATATCTAAACCTCTATCAAGTAAAATTTTCCATCCAGTATTAATTGTGATAAACCGAGAATGAATCGTTTCAGTCTTATCAAACTCCCAACTAAAATCTATCCCTACGGCTTCACAAGATTGTTTTATTTGATTAAAATATTCTATCTGTTGTTCTGGCTTAAACTCATCTTCTATAGTTATTAATTTAAATTCTAAATTTTCTTCTTCATCTTTTATTTTCACTATAGTTTCGACAAATTCCATAAGATTTCTGATCTGAAAAAATGCCCTAATATATGGGTCAGTTAATGTGATTTGAGCAGCATTTACGAAATATGGAGCAAAAAGCATATCATATGTCACACCTTTTTGATTTTCACTAAAAGTTAAGTGTTGCTCTTTTAGCTCTTTACCTTGAAAAATCTTATTTGTAGGTTGAGTATTAACCTCAATATTAATGTCAACTTTTTCATCCACAGATTCTTCAGATTCAAGTGAGTGATGATAGTGCACAGGATATTCTTGCTCTTCAAGTGTTTTTATTATTTTTTGATTGCTATTTTGATCTTCAAAACCAAATTTTACTTTTGAATAAGTGGAATCAATCCTAAGAAGTTGATCTTTTACCCTTTTTCTTCCCTCTATTGCAAATTCCAAAATTGCTTGTATCTCTTCTTTTGATGCTTCACCTTTTGGATATAGGATTTTCATAAGCCCTGAAAAAGTTTTATTGATAGCATCTCTATCCCTTGTTGAAATATCACTTGAAAGTGTAAAATACTCTTGATATTTATCCGAATAGTCTCTGTTTCTAAGGTATCTAAGTATCTCTGCTAAATAATCTACAACAAATCCATATCCATTTGAAAACATTTCACCTCTTATGATATCTGCTTCCCAGCCAGGTATATAAAAATGAATACGATCTAAAAAAGCTGAATCATGATACGAATCAGGTAAATCCATAAAAAGATCACTATGTTTTAGCATATATGGCACCGTATGGCTTGTATTGCCAACAAAAACCATTGATGCTTCTGCCCCTAAAGTTTCAACACCTCTTGAAAAGGATTTATTTGCCATATAGTTTTTCATAATATCTACTAAAGCTTTATCAACCTTTTTCTTTTTACCTGCAAATTCGTCAAATGCAACACAATCCCAATAGCCTACAAGACCAATTTTTCCAGAACTATTATTCACAAAAAGTTTTGGAACCGTCACTTCGCCACCAGAGATCAATATCCCATGAGGAGAAAATTCTGAGTAAATATGAGATTTTCCAGTTCCTTTTGGTCCTAGTTCCATCAAATTATAGTTTCGCTCACAAAACGGGATAAGTCTTACAAGTTGCATCAGTTTATTTCTATTGCCCATCATATCAGGCTTAAAACCTATACTTTGAATAATAGTATCAATCCATTCTGATGTAGTAAATTTATCTCTTGAATCTACATATGTATCATAATCAAAGTGTGAAAGCTGAATAGGTTTAAGTGTTGAGAGTATCCAAGGAACTCTTTTTTTATCTTCTTCATTAAAATCATATTCTACATCAGCAATGCACCATACACCGCTCACTAATAATTTAGGGTGAGCTTTTACAGTGGATGAATCAACCAAAACTTTTTTGATTCCTAAATTACTAAATTCAGCTTCATAAGTATCATCTTTATCATTTAGCGACACACTTATTTTATCAATAACTTTGTATCGACCTTTCTCTTTTATGGTTGAACGAACCAAACCTGCTTCATTTCTATGCACATAGTGTTTAGCTAATATCTCTTTTACTGTTTGGATACCTGTATTTATACTATCTTCATCATTAGTTGCACAATATTGCCCTAATAAATATTCTAGTACATAAGAAGGTACTATGGCATTGCCTTTAACTGTTTTAACCAAATCTTTTCGGACAACAAGCCCTGCAAAATGTTCATTTATTTTGTTATCAAGTGTACTCATTTTTTGTGCTCCTAAAAATCAAAATCACTTTTGATAGATTTTCTAAGTGTATATTTCACTCCATCGCCATAAAACTTATCATGTGAAGTTTCAGGTGCAGGTGATATTTTTTCCAGTCTCAAAAACACCTCTTGGTTGTTATAATCATCTGAGTTTGTAGAAAGTAAAAACCTAACCTTCATCTCTCTTTCTCTTGGATTATCTGATTTAAGATCAAAATTAAGCGTGTGCATGTCTGAGATTAAAATTCCATCTTTTGAATATATCCCAACTTTTAATACTCTTGGTAGCAATTTATCAGTAACACTCTCTTGCTGATAAAATGTAACACTTATTTGCCCAGATGATATGATGCTACTTTGTCCTGAAATCACTGAAACATCAACATTTAGAGTGTCTTTTTTTCTTTTTTTATTTATCTGCACTACAGGTACAACTATTTCTTGAAGAGCAGCTCCACCATGAACAAATTTACTACTTGACCTTTTTTTTCTAAGTCTATTTATAGATTTTGGGATTAAAACTTCAAGTCCACCATCAAGACCTAACTCTTTTTCACTAAACTTTTTAAAACTTTGATGATCTTCTAAATTTTTACCTATTACAAATCTTCTATCAAGGTATAAAACCTCTTCACCACTTGCACTGTTTTGAGCAAAATCGCTCTCTTGTAAAGATTTAAACTGATATAAAAATCCATGATCAGCTGTAACAATGATATTTGTAGCATTTGCACTTGTAAGTTTTCTAACTATTTGTTTTAGTTCATTTAGACACTCTTCTGCCGCTCTAAAAACGGTATCTTCAGTCTCTTGCTTACCTTCGTGGTCTATGATATTATGATAAATATATACCACATCGTTATCTCGTACAACTTCTCTAGTTCCATATTCAGCAGTTTTAGTCATCCCCAAAAACTTTTTTGCCGAGATAGTCATGCTGTTAGGTACATAAAATTTTAAAACTTTTTCTCTATTACCACTTCTACTATTTATATCATCAACAATTACAGTACCACTATCATCCCCACTTAATTTTATATTTTTATTTGGCAAAAGCGAAGCCATACCAAGCTGAGTATAACTTGGGAGCATAGACACTATAGGAGATATTTTAGCTTCAAACATATCTTCTTGTCGCATCATTCCTACAAATTCGTGGGCAATCTCATAACGCAACGCATCAGAGATAATTACATAGATTTTTCCATTTTTATCTAAAGTTGGTTGTACAAATTTTTTATAAAAATCTTTTTGCATGATATTTTCATTAAATTGCCATCTATCCATCTTATCAATATGAGTTTGCCAATTATCACCAAGTTTTACAAGATAGTTATTTGTATAAATATTTTCTATTAAAGAGCTCAATTTTTCTAAAAGAGTTACTTGTTTTGATTCATACATATGATAAGTGAATTTTCTATACATCTTATCGATTTCAAACAACGCCGTGCTATAAATATCTATACCGTGTTTTAGATTTTCTATATTTAGCTCTGTTTTATCGATGTATGCTATAAATTTTGATGCATAATCTATCGCTTCATAGATATCACTGTATTTTTCATACCAATGACTTTGTCTTCGATTTCTAATCCATAAAGTTATATCTCCATGAGATGAAGACCTAGAAACTACTTCGTTTATAAGTGCTCTAATAATATGAACTTCTATCACATCAAAATAGTCTAACTCCAGTAAATCCCTAAAATCTCTATTAATAACATCATCTTCTATTTTTAAAATTTCTTCACACTCTTTAGAAAAATGTTCAAATACACTTTGGTGTTTTCGACTATCCTTCCATCTATTCATAAATACAAGTGCATCACTATTTAACAAAGATTTATCTACAAAGTTTCTCTCATAAACATCTTTAAATAAAGTTACAACAAAATCTTTTACAGATGGCTCATCTGATTCATAACCATAATTTTTCTTGATTTGCTCCCAAAAAAGCTTTGATAATCCAAATTTAACAAGTTCTTTATATTTTCTATCTCTGTTTTCGCTGTTTTCACTAAGCAGTGATTCCATAATTTCATCAATTCTTACACCGCTACTACACACCACATCCATCATTTTAAAAGGCAAACTTGATGGAGTATCACTTTTTGATAGTTTTGATTTAAGTTTTTCTAGTCTTGCATGTGAAAAAAACTCTTGATATTTTTCCACTACATTTATAAAGTCAAGTCCTAATCCCAAATCTGCAAGCCAAAGAGCTATTTTGTCGGTTCTAAACTCTCCACTATAAAGTTCAACATCCAAAAGCCAGTTTTGAAGATTGTCTGGTCGTTTATCAGCTTTATAAACTAAAAACTTTTTCTCTTTGTCTTCTCGTAATATTTTATATTTTATAGCAAACTCATTATTCTCTATTTTAATTGCCTCTGCATCATCTAATATCAAATCTGCAAAATATTCTTCAAATTGCTTTTTTTCATCATACCAAAAGATGATTCTATGTTTTTGAAATAGTTTATTTATCGATTCATTTATTTGTTGGTTCATTTATTATTGCCCTTCGATATATATGCTTTAATAAATTTTTCTCTAAAAATCAATTTATTAAAGGTTTTAATCATTATTATTGTCCGATATTAACGATATCTTTTGATTTTCTAATTCAGTTTGAACTGTTTTATATGATTCGCATCCAAACTTTCGTAATAATGGAATTAAAAGTACTATTATAGGGTATAAGATTGCTTGTTCTATAGATAAAACAAGTGATAATTTTGTTGTTATACCTGTTGTAATAGCCTTATGAGTTTTAGAATCAAATATTTTTTGTCTTTCAGTAGCATATTTATCCCCACAAATTAATTCAAAAAACTCTTTCTTAACTACATCTAATGTAATATTTAATGTATTTTTCCCACCACCGAATGTTTGCATATTTTTTTGATTTGGAATCATTAAAAAACTTTGTATTATTTCTTCTTCATTTAAACCATTTTGTTGCATTTCTTCAATTAGTGTTAACTGATATTTTTCCAAACAGTTTTCAATCTTAAAATTTCTAAATATTTCTTCAATTTCAACATTCATAACATTTCTCCAATATACTCAGATGATATTGCATATGTGGTTTGATTTAATGATGATGGATCGATGTTGCCCAGCTTTATGCCCATATCCTTATATTTGAATCCACCTACAATCATAGCGATTAAATTATAATTTCTATCAAAAACAGGACTACCTGATTGTCCTGGTCTAGTCTGAATATTTAAAATATAATTTTTACTTTTTACATTCCCTAATTCAGATTGCATAAGTATTTTTGAACCAATTTTGGTTTCTTGAAAAGTTAAAATAAATCTACCATTAGCATCTTCTGCTGAATGAGGATATCCTACGATAGTAGTCTTTTCTAAAATATTTAAAGATGCAAAATTTAATATTTTAGCTTCATTTATAGGTTGGTTTTTAATTTTCAATAGCACTATATCTCGATGAGGATTTGTTTTATAAATCTCAACTTCCATAAAATTACAGGATTTATCTGAATAGTCTTGAAAATCATTAATTGAACTGATTTTTGGTAGTATTATTCCCAATTTAGCTAATCCTGCAATATTATGATATGCTGTACAGAATATTCCATTTGCTACTTGAAAGCATGTACCTGTTATAGAAAATCCAGTATTAGTTATATCACCTATTGGTAATACTATATTATGAAGTTGATTTTTTAAAGTAATCATAATTGTTCCAAATTCATTAAAGTATTTTTAATTTCAAAGCCTTTTTTAGTCAATCTATACTTTTGCTTACTACTTTTTGGTTTATCAGGTATAGTCATCTCTAATATCTTCATATCTAAAAGTGGCAACATATAAGATTTTCTAAAATACTCATCATGCTTCAATCCTAGCTTTTCTTGCAACTCTTTTTTTGTGTACTCTTTATTTGGCTCAAGTAAAATTAAAAGCTTTTTAACTTCCTCACTCACTTCCGCGGTAACTTCCGCGGTAACTTCCGCGGTAACTTCCGTGTTGGCAAAGAATGTAAGTGTTACTCCATTTGTATCTTCACTCCACTTTGGCTCCACAAGTCCATACTCTTGGCAAGCTTTTCGTATAAGCATTCCACCTCGTCCTAGTTTTTCCATATATTTTCTAGTATAAAGTGTGTGTGCAATATCTGGATTTCTCAAAAGTGATATTTGACCTTTTGCAATAGTATCACTTGTAATTCCATCTAAAAATCGTCCAGAGTTATGTATCTCAAGTCTATCAGCAAATATTTGCACCAAAATAGAGCCTCTAAAATCTGCATAGTCTCTATGGGCAAAGGCATTTACAAGTCCTTCTCTTATAGCTTCAGGTGGATATATTGGCTTTTCTTCTCTTGTTAAACTATTTGAATTAAACTTCATCTGATTTGGTATATTTCTTTTTACAAAAGCAAAGACAGCTTCAAGATTTTGTACTATCGGTCCTTCAAAAGATTTCATATCTATATAGTCATTATCTATCTTGTCAGTTTTGTAACATACTGCTTTCACTCTTGCTTGTGGAAATCTTTTTGCAGGATTTATACAAAATAGCATATCACCACCGCAAGTAAGTCTTCCATATTTGATAAATCCAAGATATTCAAGCATCTCCACAGGTGTATCACCTCTTGAATAGGTTAAAATTTTGTCATGTTTATCTGATCTGATAGTAGCTTTTATCTCATTCTCATCCAAATCTTTTGTGATATCTGCATCACTAAATCTTCTCTCCCATCTCTCAGGTTCAATTTGACGACGAAGAATCATATCTTTGATAGTTTCTATATCTGCTTGTCTTGTTGTTTCACCATATCTTACAAATACATTATTATCATAGCTATAAGGCAAGTCTGCACCTTGAGGAATTTCTACAATCCATACTTTTTTATCATCAAGTATCTGCTCTTCAAAAGAAACCAAAGCTTTTGGAGCCAATTTTTTTATAATCTCTTCTTCAAATTTTTGAATATTTTGAGTATTCTCAATCCCCAATATAGTGCCATTATCTTCAATGCCGATGATTAAATAACCACCACTAGTATTTAAAAAACTACATATAGTTTTACCCATAGCATCTACATTTCTCCAGCTAGCCTTAAACTCAATGTTTTGAGTCTCTCCCAAAGAGAGGAGTTCTTTTATTTCATCATGAGTCATAATTTTACTCCAGTAGTATCAGATACTTTTTCTATCAAGTTTTGAGTATTTTTAAAATTTTCTTCCAAAAATCTCTCCACCTCTTGAAATCTTCCAAACTGAGCACTAGCAAATAAAAATGCATCTTCATCACTACTAAACTCTTGAACCCAATTTCCAACTCTTTTATCAAGTGGTTCTATATCTAAAATTGCATCTTCATACATATCGATGACTCTTAAGTCACTTATTGAGCTAGCACCTTTTTTTAGCTCTAACTTTTTTCTCTCTTCTTTTGAGCTATACCCCAAATCACGAAGCAATCTTCTAGAAAATACCACACTGTTATGAGCAAGTAGCCATCTTGGCTTTTTAAGCTCTATTGCTTTTAAAAGTTCCTGATGAGTAATAGAAAGTCCACTTCCATCTTGACCACTACCATAAGCAGGAGTAATAAGTCCTAAAAATAGGTCACATTTCTCAACCGCCAACAGACAATTTTCAAATGCAGTGTTTGATGAAAAAACAGGTAAAGTACCTTTATGCGACATCCATACTTCATACCCAAATGCTGTTAAAATTGTGTAAATTCTCTCAAGCAACTCTTCAATCCCATAAACTGTAGATGAGATCAATATAGTTGGTTTTTTTCTTTTAGTTTGTAACTCTTGCATATTTATTCCCCGCTATCCAATCCTACAATTTTCTTCAAAGCACTTCCAAACTTAGAATAGTTTACTTTCACCCCATCATCCAAATCTATCTCGATTTTTTCAGTGGCTAGTGGATAAAGTACATCTTTTTCATACTCTTTTAGCTCTTTGATCATCTTTTTAATGCTTTCAATCTCTTTAAGTGCTTTTGTTTTCTCACTTCCAGGTGCATCACTTTTTATACTTGTTGCTTCACTTCTCTCTTTTTCACCTTCAAGCATATTTATAAATTTTCTTAAATAGTCATTTAAGATTACACTTACAGTATCACCTTTATATCTATGCATGTAAACTAAAGCTTGAAAACTTCCCTTTGGAGAAGTAAATAACCAGTATATTGGTCGTTTTTTATATCTTTTTACATGATCATTATAAAAATCTTTTAAGAAGTATTTTCTAATAGTTTCTACTGAATTTCTATTTTTATCACTTAGTGCATTTGCTATAAAATCAAGATTTGCTTCATAGCTCTCTTTGCCAAAGGTTACTTTGACAAACTGGAAGAAACGCTGGCTTATATCATCGATAAACCACTCGCCATCAAGTATTGGGATAACATTATCACTATCAGCTTCAAATGTTGGATTAGTTATGCCAAACTTCGCATTTGCTTCTTCGATGCTTTCATCTTGATTTGCGATATGAAGTCCATCATGGTCTAGTGAATATCTTCCAAACATCACACCTACTGCATAGGAGATGTACTCTCTGACAGTATCCGCAAGCAGTAATACTTCTAACTCTTCAGTACTTTTTTTGGCATCGTATCTATAGGCTGGGTTACATGTAAGAGTTATCTCTTTTAGTGGTACTTCTGGCTTTAGCTCATCTTCTAAACCATATGCTTTGATAAAGATGTCGTTGTTTTCCTCTTCAAGCTTTTTCATCGTATCTACTTGCGTTTGCCAAAAGGCTCTTAGAGTTTTGTAGCTCTCTTCTAGTGAGACTTTTTTAAAGTCATTTTGAAGCAGTGGTAAAGTAGTAAAATCCCATGAAGTTTCGTATGAATCCCAGTCTTGTTTTGAATATTTTACGAAAGTATCTGCATAAGAACTAATATTACAATTGATTGCTGGTATTCTTTCAATATCATTTGTTTGATAATTAAGAGTTGGATTTATTGATGCTAAAAAATAATTTCCAAGTTTTGAATTTAGTAAAGTTATTAAGTTTTTATTTTCTCTTTCAATAAAAATACCAGGAGCTGCATCAGCAAACAATATCCCACCATTTAAATATCTAAAAGCAATAGAAGAAGAACTAATCCTAGACCAAGTTATATATGGTCTAAAATACAAATTCTCATCCCTTAACCTATAATTTCCACCACCATTCTTAATGTCAAAGCCATTATCTCTTAAGTTGATAATGTGTTCAATATTTCCATACCACTTTCTAAAATCCCCACCTTTACTCATTGGATACCAGTGATTATCCATTTGATTTGAAGATGATAAATTAAATGAAATTTTATTAAATGAACTTTCATGCCAAAGTCTCAGAAATAGAGAATCATTGCCCGTCATAATTCCTGATTTAACTTCAAATCGTTCAGACAAAGGAAGTTCATTTTTAAATGAATTTATTATTTTTTCACTCACCCAATAAGCAATAGGACTTCTAGGGATTTTTTCAAAATCACTTGACGATGCTTTATTAAAATACCCACAATCTTTATTTTTAACAGCTTTTTTTGTATATAAAGCCATCTCTTCATCAGCACCTTTAAAATCAACAAGTCTTATAAACCCACCTTTTAAATCTGGATAGTGGTGATTTATAAATGTATAACTACAAATTTGAACTGTTGCTCCTCTAAAGCCTGTAAGGGGAAGCTCTACAAGAGTTGTAAGCGTTTTTTGTTTTAAGATATAGTGTCTTAATTTTTCATAGCTTGAGATATACATCCAAACATTTGGACTCATGATTCCAATATTTGCATTTGACACTCCAAGAGTTGAACATCTCACTACAAATGCTGAAAATAAATCCATTTTTACTTCTTCATAGTTATCTTTTAAAAATACTCTAAGTCGTGGATTTATTCCCTTATTTCCCATATACGGTGGATTCGCCACAACTACATAATACTTTTGGCTTAAATAGTCAGCTTGTTTTAATACTCTTAAAATTCTTTGATGAGTCTCTTGTAAAAATATATCTTTGGTTACATCTTTTGATTCTAGTAGTTTTAAAACACTCTCTACATTTTGTACTTTTGGCACGATAAGTGAGCCGAAGTTATCTGCCTCTTCAAACTGTCTTAGAGTCTCTTGCAGATCAGCGGTAAAAAGGTCACGACCCACTGCATCCATATAGCTTTTTATCTCATCAGACTCAAACTTGATCACTTCAAGTTTGCAGATATTTGGAGTTGTCTCACGTTTAAAAAATCTTCTTTTACTGCTTGATTTTGCAGCAGCTTTCATAGTTAGGGCAAAACTTGCTAGTTCACTTGCTCTCTCATCTATTTCTATACCGTAGAGATTATTAGTCAAGATATTTTCGATGATGTCATCATCATCAGAGTATCCAGCTTCTTTGTAAATATCATAAAGTAAGTCAAATGCATAAACAAGTATATGCCCACTTCCACATGCTGGATCACAGATTTTTAGCTCTTTTGGTGAACTGATTCTTAGATAGTCACTCTCTTTGGTTTCTGGCTCGATATAGTATTCCATAGCTAATTTTGAATCAGGATTATTTAGTTTCCATAGTCTTCCCAAAGAGTTTTGCACCATATATCTTACTATCCAGTTTGGAGTAAAAAGTTGTGTTGCAGCTGGGATATTTTCTGGAGTTACTTTTTTGTTTTTCTTAATACCTTCAAATACTTCATCTTTTTTCTCAGCGATATAAAATTGATACAACCACCCTATAACTTCTACATCAGAGCAAACATCAGGAGTCATAGCTTCTCTAGTATAAGCTAAGATTGAATCACCTGATAGTAAATCATCAGGCATCAGAAGTTCTGTATAGTCTGAAATCTTTTCAAAAAGAAATGGCATAGCATGGTTGTAGTAGTTACAAGCTGCTACTACTAAAAGTTTATAAGCTTCCCCTTGTGGGTCGTTACTTGGTGTTTGATTTGATAGAAGTGCTTGGATTTTTTCTCTTGTTTTAGCATCTTTAACTATATCATCATCAATATGTCCCATTTTAGCATCAGCAAGGATTGAAGGTTGAAACTGACTAGGTTCAGGTGAAACTACTTTTATTTTTGTGTAGTTGTTTGCATCCATAAATCTAAGAGCCACAAAACGATTGAACCAAATATAAGCTACTTTTTCTATCACTTGATCTTTTGAAGTTTTTGATATCTCATCTTCAAGTTGTTTTACGGCACTTGGATTTTCTCTTCTTGCACTGCTATTTGCATCAAGTACAAAACTTAGTTTTGTAGATACTGTATCTCTAAGTAGTTTTCTAGCATGTGCTGCATATCGTTTTAGTTTTGTTGTTTCCATATTATTGTGCTCCTACTTGTGATGATATTCGAATTACAGGCCATTTTGGAAAATTTTCATTCCAAGCTTCTAAATTAAAAACTTGACAGTTTTCAAATAATTGTTTTTTCCATCTAGGTGTATTTTTTCCTAAAGGAGGAAGTTTTCTTATTATTTCATCTGTTAAATTATTTGTTTGGGCTTCATCATCTAGTGTTACTAAATTCAAATAGTGTATAGGTTTTGTTAATTTTTCTTCTGCCCATCTATATAAAAAGGTATCTATAAATTTAGATTTAAATGTATCTCCAAGTGTACCATCAACTAATTCATTATAAAACTTTTCCAATCCTTCTTGTTGTGCTCTTGGATGTCCTGGGTCTTTAACTTCAACAAAAAGAATAGCTTCCTCTAGCTCTACAACAAAATCTACTCTATGCATTGCAGCTATGCCATGAAAGTTATCTTCTTTTGGTTTAATTTGGTCAAAGATAATCGCATCAATTGCATTTGTAAAATGAAATTCTAAATCACCCTCTTTTAGTTTCATTTTCCTAAACTCCCCATTTTTAGTTTAACTTGTTCTTTTGTTATATAGTTAAAAGTATCAGCGATTGCATTTGGCTCTATTTCCAAATAGTTATCAGTACTTTTTACTTGTATTTTATTATGTTCATCACGATATAAAATGTGATATTTAATGTGATCTGTTTTATCTGATAAAAGATGTAGCCATTTAATCAATATATAATCATGTGTAGTGAGTATAATTTGTTGCTCTTTTCTTGATAAGTGTAATAAAACTTCGACAATAGTTCTTATCAAAAGAGGATTCATGTTTGATTCTGGTTCATCCCAAAATAAAGAACCCGATTTTTTAGGTACCAATGATTGGTTTTCAATTAATCGGTGAAGTACCCCTAACTTTCTAAAACCTTCTGCAACCATGTGCGTTGAAAGTTTTTCATCAGGAGTAGGCTCAAAAAATCTTTTTCCATCTTTTGTTTTATCTTTTTCTATAGTAGATTGAGCGTAAGGAATATACTGTCCTGCATTAAAATTAACAGAAGAACCTTCAAATTCAAATCTACCTTGGATTTTATTTACAATATCTTCTAGAAATGTTTGTATTCTAGGTTCATTCTCTTCTGAAGGAGTTTGAGATAATTTGTTACATAAATCAAAATAGCTATCATCAAAGATGTTTTGAAATACATCTTTATGAGAAGGTTCATTTAGTAACCCTCTATATAGTGATATTACCTCTTTTGTTGGAATAAAGATAGGACTCATTGTATACAAATCACCTTGAGATTTATACTTCTCATCAATTTTTAATGACTGAACTCTTGTGCTAAAATTAAATTTGATTTTTTTCTCAAATCTTCCATTTTCTAAAAAATCACCTTGTACAGTTGCACATAAAGATTCATGACATCTAGCAAGCTTGCCGATTTTTAAATCATCAGGCATAAATATTCTTGTAAATTTATCAGTAAATATTTTTTCAAGCTCTTTTGGATCAGTTACTTTTGGATTTTGTGAGCTTATAGATGCTAAAGCATATGCTGCTTTTAGAAGCTGTGTTTTTCCTGTACCATTTTCACCTATAATTACATTGATTCTAGGTGAAAAGTCAATATCTAGCTTTTCAAATGTTGTGAAGTTTTTTAATTCTAATTTAGTAATCATACTTGTACCCTCTTACCATCTTTGATTTCTTTTAATAGTGCTTTTTTCATAAGTTCTATATAATTTTCTACATCATCTTCATCACTTAACCATGGCTTGTTATAGTCAATTTTTAGAGACCTGCTGTTGATATACTCTATTTTTGGCTCAGCTACTTTTGCAGTATCAGTTGAAGTTGTTGTAACTTTACTTGGCTCTTTTGGTGTTGTAAGTTTTGATATCTCAATTACTATTTGTTGGTATGTATCATCTTCAAATCTTCTTACACTATCTTTGATAACTGCTATAAGAGTATTTTTTTTGATATTCTCTATTGCATCATCAAATTTTTGGATAAATCTATTTTGTTGTTCACTTGTTAATTTTGCAAAATCTTCTAATATCTCAAGTTTATTTTTTAATCTATTTAAAATGATGATAGATTCTTCAATCTCTTTTTCTAAAGATGCATCTATTTTAGCTTTGATTGACTGTTGTAATGTTTTAGCATGGCTTAATTTATTATCTTTATAACACTCAGCATCTACTAAGATGTCTGTTAATTCTCTTACTTCGGTTGCATCTATATAATTGAAGTTTGGCTGTTGCTCTTTTAAAAACCTTGTACTATCAAGATAGATATTTTTTAGAGTTTCATTATTAAAAAAACCTACAAGAGGAGAGATGATTTGTTTTTTTATTTTAAATAAATCATCTTCAAGTTTTTCAAAATCTGTTAAATACCAACCGTACTGTTTACTTGAAATATCTTTTAAGAACTCTATTGCACTAGTTACACTCACTACAAATGGGAAGCTGTTTTTTTGTGCAAGTATGGTTTCTAGCTCTCTTTGTTTGTCTTGAAGTTTTTTAGCTGTTTCAAGAGCTAAATCTTTTGCTTCACTAGATTTTGCAGGTTCATCAAAAAAGTCTTCATATATCTCTTTTAAAGCTCTTACTTGTGAAACTGTATAGTCTATTTGAGGCTCAATAGTGATATTTGGTTGCATTGAATTATTAAGCAGAGATTTTTCAATATCTTTATCTTCTAATGTATCTCTATCTTTTAGCTCTATTTTTCCTTTTCCTGCTAGATATGCAAGATTACATAAAATTGCTGCATAGTACCATCCGTAAGGTTTTGATTCAAATTTCTCTATTACACTTTTAATAGTTGTTCTTATGGCACTTCTTTTATTGCTGTTGATAAATGATAATATTTCTAACTCTGGTTCACTCAGTAAGTTTACATCATCAGCAAATAAACCATCTTTTGCTTTTTTAAATGCTGGCACTACATCTTTTTCTGTATAAGAGATATTTTTTAGCATCACAAGATTTGGATAAGCTCTTAAAATCAAAGATTGGAATGCTTTAGTGATTCGATTATTTGCATCTTCACTTGAAATCTCTTGTTCTTTTTCACCTACAAATAGTTTTGCTTTTGATAAAGACTCTTCTAGCCCTTTTCTTAATTCATCATATCTCTCTTTGTTTTGGTAGCTTTTGTCTGTTAAGATTCTTTTGATGGTCTCTTGCTGTGTTACAGAGATATTTTGTCTGATGTATTTGTCTGTTTTTTTATACATCAAAATATCACGAACAACTCTATCATCACTTGGCAATACTACTAAAAGCTCATCTTTACCCATGTTTTGCATTCGCAAAATTGCATCGTTGTTTGAGTTTTCATTGAGTGGTGTGATGATATGGATTGATAGGTCGTAATCTCTTCCAAAAAGTTTATCATCTATTTTTCTAGCATACACATAGTCTTGATTGTTGTCGCTAAATTTGATTTTTCTATTTTTGATTACATAATCAAATACTATTTTTTGGATCTCGTCAAGTACATCTGCTGTTTCTACTTCAGTGTTTTTTATCTCACTCTCTACATCTTGTTCTTCATCTGTCAAGAACTCATATACTTCACCATTTCTTTGGATATATGTTTGTTGTTCAAGCAGGTTAAGAGCTTCTTCTATTTGCTTTCTTAATGTTAATTGGTTTTGTGAAAAATCCTCAAGCATCAAAACAGTTAGGTTTCTAAGAGTTGCTTTGAACTCTTTGATATATTTCACTAAAAATAGTACTTTTAGAAGTTTTACAGCAAATTTATTATCTAAGTTTTTATCTGCAATTGTTATTGCTCTTTTTATTTGTGATTTGATAGCTATGCTGATACCCTCAAACATCAAATCAAATGTAGCAAGTTTTCCTATCTCATGATTGTTTATAGTAATGGCAACTTCTCTAAATACACCTAGCATTGACCTTTCACCAACCGAGCTGTGTTCACCTTCAAAAGCATTGTGTTTTGAAAGAGTTTGAATAGCTGATTGGAATAGTACAAACTGATATGGGATAAAAGGATAGCTATGTATAAAGTGTTCTCTATCTTTAAAGTTTTTATACACCGCTCCATCGCTAAAATCAAATAGTGTTTTGAAGTTATTTGATTCTTTATGGTAAATATCACTTAATACTTCTACACCCTCATCAGTCTTAAGTAACAATCTTTTTTGGATAACTTCAGCAACATCAGCACTTGTAAGTGGCATTCTGTTTGCAAATCTTGCTTGAATTTTTGAGAAGTCGTTACTTTGTTTTGAGTCCATATCTCCAATAACACTATTCATATCTTCTTGAGCTGTTACTATAATCCAAGCTTGACCTTTACATTTTGTAGCAAGTGATTCTGCTACTGTTTGAAGGTTTGTCATAAGTTTTGTGTTGTCTGCTACATATTGTCCAACTTCATCTACAAAAAAGTTAAGCCTAAAACCTTTTGGTTTTGAATCTATATACTCAGCAACATTAGTAGCAAAATCCTCAATTGAAAGTTTATAATCGGCTCTATATTTTTCTAAAATATCTTTGATCTCTTGCCCAGTTACGCTCTTATAAGCTTCATCTATAAATGATGAAACTCTTAGAGTTCTTTGTCTTCCCCATTCCCAACCTTTTGGCTCTAGTGAAGCAAACTTTTCTTTGAACTTTTCAAATAAATTGTCTTTATCTAGTTCCCTTTCAAACTGTGCTATGTACGATTGTTTTCCAAAGTAACCACATGCTTCATCAAAAACTTTTACAAATACAGAAAGAAGTGCATCTACTTCTGTTTTGCTAATAACATCAGCTTTTTGGTCTATATTAAAAAGGATACTTTGAGATGGAATTGATGTGGCTTTTTTAAGATCAGCTTTTATAATCTCATCGTTTACTTTTTGTAAAAATGTATCAAGAATTGAAGTCTCTTTGATTTTTTTGTTTTCCAAAAGAAGAGCTACCATTTTTAAAAGATGTGATTTACCTGAACCAAAGAAACCAGATATCCATACACCATTTGCACCTTCATAGTTGTTGTAAGCATCTAAAAATTTTGAAAGCCTTGATTCTACCTCTTTTGTTACAACATACTCTTTTACTTCTTGCTCTAGTGTATCATTATCATCGGCAATAATAACACCCTTTAGTGGTCTATCAACTGGCTGTTTAAATATTTCGTGAAGTTTCATAGTTTCTTATTCCTTAGATTTCATAATGGTATATATTAAATGCTCTATAGTACTTATCATCTCTTAGAAGCTCAAATAATTCTAGAGATGCCCCTTTTTCCAATGAGTGCTTATAATCACCTGGATAGAACATAACTGTTGGTTTTTCACGAGCTACTTTTTGGAGATTATTCAAAATATTATGTGATCGAATAAGTGGATATACTTCTCCTATTCCTGTAAGAAATAGAATATCAAAAGTATTTTCTTTCATTGTTTTAGCAATTAATGGCATAACATTATCTTGAATATCTAAAATACTTTTCAAATCTTCTTCTAATAGTACTTTATCAATTTTTGTTTCATTTTCTAAGATAAAAGTAAAATCACCATTTTCTTTTAATATTTCGATAGCTAAATCATACAGATTAATTTCCAAAATAGATGTTCCCATTTCATTTAGCTTGTTGAAAAGTTGTACTTTCATTTTATCAATTTGCTCATACTCTTTTGGTTTAAAAGGGCAAATAAAAAAAGGCACTTCATTTCCTAGCCCCTCTTTGTTTTTAAACTTTTGACTACTCATTACATCATAAAGGTGTTTGTATCTTTCGTTTATAGGAGCATATTGTCTATCTTTCATCATAACCCTTTTTTGATATCAATATCAGATATCGGAAATACAAGTAAATCATCTAAATCTTTTTTTGCAACTAGTGAAATAAGCTCAGAACTTAGCATAGTTGGCATTATTATTTTGTTTTTGTCTATTATTTCCGCTTCTAATAAAATCTTGTAAAGAACTGTTCTAAGTTTGTATTTAGATGATGGTGAAATTTTTTCTAATTCCTCATGCCATTGTTCTTTTTGATTATAAAAGCTATCAAATTCTTCTGTTGGTAAGTCATATTTTAGTGTTAGATATCTTTCTCTAATTACATCTTTTGCAAAATCATAAATAAATCTATATCTTCTACATACAGATAAAAATAAGATTTGTTTTTGCTCTATAGGTGAGGATTCAACTAAAAGGCTTAGTTCATTAGATGTTAAAGTTTTTAATCTATTTATAATCTCTTTACCCACTCTTTTTGCCGTGCTTTGTGTTCGAGCTTGTAAAATATTATTCTCAACGATATTTTTATAAACTTCTTCCCAATTATTAAGAGAAATGTATAAAGTTGCTATAGATAGTGAATGTTGATAGAATAATCCACCTGTCGTAAAAGATAATAGATATTTATTTTTCATCGGCATTGCTTTTTGATTTTACCCAATCATCAATATCTTCTTTTTTAAATAACCATTTTCTACCTATTTTACTTGCGGGCATCCCTTTTTGCTCAATCCACTTGTAAACAGTATCTTTTGTTATAGATAAATATTTGCATATATCATCGACGGTTAGCCATCTATCTTCCATAAACTTACCTTTTTCTTTAATCATATAATTATATTTAAATTAACCTAAAATACTGTTTTATTGCCGAATAAGACTGTTTTTTATAGGTTTAGTTGTTAAAATATCCAAAATAAACATTTACCCCAATCGCAATCAGCATTAGTATTACATCAACTTTCCAACTCCAGTAGTTAGCAATATTATTAAAATCACCACTACTAAATTCACTAGTTTCATCATCAAAACTATCTTAGCTACAACCATAAGGTGTACCTCCTTACATCAATTCCTCCACCTGACATCGTTAAACCTGTACTTGGGGTTATATCGTTCATTGTTTTCTTCCTTTTTATAAATATCTTTATGTATATTCATATTTTGGGAAAACCAAATACCCCCTATAAAAAACCAATAGTAAACATAAACCTATTTTATGGGTTTTAATAGCTGTTTACAAAAAATATTTTTCTAGAAAAAAGCATATGGTTTTCTAGAATTTTATTATCAAAATTCATTAAGATAAGTCAGATAACCAAGATTACTTTCAATACTTTTGTTGTAAGAGTGAATAATATTATGTGAACAGCTACTACTTTTAAAACCTTTACATAAATTTTTCAATTGAGGTATGGCGAAATTTTTTTATTTAGCTGGAACCCACCGATAAAGTGTAGCCAAAGAGACTCCCAAATATTTTGCAACATCTCTTGGTAGTGCACCAGCTTCTAGGAGTTTTTTAGCATTTGCTAATTTACTGTCAGTCATCATCCTTTTTCTTCCACCAACACGACCTTGTTTTTTTGCAGCTAGAAGTCCAGCTTTTGTTCTTTCAACTATAAGTTCTCTTTCCATTTGAGCTAAAGATGCCATAACATGAAAAAAGAATCTTCCTGAAGGTGTTGAAGTATCAATAGAATCAGTTACACTTTTAAACTGTATATTTTTTGAATCTAAATCACTTACAAGTTCAATAAGACTTTTTACACTTCTTCCAAGTCTATCTAATTTCCATACTACTAAAGTATCATCAGCTCTTAAATGTTCAAGAGCTTTTAAAAGTCCTGGACGATTATCTTTTGTACCACTAAGTTCATCTTGATAGATTTTTTCACAACCCGCTTTTTCAAGAGCATCAATTTGAAGAGCTAAGTTCTGATCTGTTGTTGAAACCCTTGCATAACCTATAAGCATAATTTTGTCCTTTTTATTTTATTCATATTTTCTCAAAACTCATCAAAGAAGCGATTTTTTTCAAAGTAGTTTTGAGAATAAGTTTTGAGAATTGGTAAACTCCCATTTTTACAGTAAGTTATTTTCTCAACAATTGATTCTTAAAAACATTCGTTTGTAAGAATGATTTTATGAAGCTTTTTTAATCTCATCAATACAACTTAGTGAAAAACTCTAACTAAATTTGAGATGTCCCGATGTATCTTTTTCAATATCAAACTGACCCAATCTTTGGTAACCATCTTTTTGGATAGTTCTGATATCGACATTGAATTCCTCTGCTTTGAAGTACTATGAAAAGCGAAAAAGTTAGATTTTGTGATGATGGAAATTTGTGAGAAGATGAAAATAAAAGATAATAAAATTTAGTTAAGTCTTAAAAAGGTAATTTCCTAAGAATATTGTTAGTAAATTTTTAGGAAATACAGATGTTCCGTTTTATCAAAACAATCAAATGCTGAAGCAAAAAAGGAATTTTAATAGACTAAGTGAAAGCAGTTTTACTAAAAAAATAAAAGTATCTTGTCAAACTGCTAAACTTGCCAAACTGCCAAACCAATATATGCAAAATATGATGTATATGGCTAGACCCCTTTAATAAAGCATTTATAGTTTTTAGTACTTCCCTAATAAGCCAGTGGTCTGAAATTCAATTTCTTCATAAATTAAGATCAAAAAATCGCTCCAAATTCGCTCCAAAAAGTTCTCAAAATTTAACTTTTTTTACGAAATAGAAAATTAGAAAGCCCTGTTTTTTAAGTATATTTACTGAAATTTAGAGAAAGTAAGAGTTTTCGTAATAAACCCGTATTTGCACTCTATAAACCCCTATTTATCGATATTTTTATCATCATCATTTTCAAACTTGACCATAAACTTGTCTATTTTAGCTATTTTCTTAAGTCTTGTTTCATCATCTTCTT